>Ga0325403_1003992_pt1 | contig 13631 bp, 12 predicted proteins | sample PopdelMetagenome_19_FD_205665 | JGI IMG/M metagenome (GOLD analysis project Ga0325403, IMG submission 205665) | Populus deltoides microbial communities from Bellville, Georgia, United States - Xylem-PdKOR-R4 | ecosystem: Host-associated > Plants > Phyllosphere > Stem > Wood/Secondary xylem...
TCCTTCATGACTAACTCTTACTTGCTTGAGTTTTCATCTTGTATTGATTCTTTATAAGTTTGTGGTTCACCACCATCTGTCAACAAAATATAATTTAGAAAAAGTGTGAATTGTTATGGGGGGTTTTACAGTCCTTGAAGACCTGTATCTTCTTGTGTAGTAGTAGTGGGTACAGATGTGCTTGAATCTTTTTGTAAAGGTTTTTGATTTTTATTCTGCGCGGTAACATCAAGAAGCCCTTCTAATCTTATGAATTCAGATTTTTATGAGTTTATATTTGAATCAGCTATGTCTGTTTCTACACTTGATCTGTCTTTGTAAAAACATTTCTCATTAAAGATCATGTTTCTATTTTTGATTATCTTTCTATTCTGATTATCCCAAAACTGAAACCCAAATTCTTCATCTCTATAACCAATGAAACATTTTTTAGATTTGGCATCTACCTTGTTGTGAGCATCAGAATCTATGTGAATATAGAAAACACACCCAAAAACCTTTAGATGAGAGAATTGTACCTTTTTTCCTTTTTATACTTTCTCAGGCAATCTGAATTCCAAAGGAACTGATGGTCCATGATTGATTAAGTAAACTGAAATATGAACTGCATCAACCCAAAATGTTTAAGATAACCCTGAATGCAACCTTATGCTTCTAGCTCGTTCATCGATGGTCCTATTCATTCATTTAGCAATGTCATTTTGTTGTGGTGTGCTTGGAATAATCTTTTCCATTCTGATACCATTGACAGTGCAATACTCTTTGAAACCTCCATCAATATATTCTCCTCCATGATTAGATCTCAAGCATTTCAACTTCAAACTTGCTTCAGTCTCAACGATGGCCTTCCATTTCTTAAATGTTTCAAACACATCAGATTTATTTTTTAGAAAGTAGTCATACCTTCCTACTGAAGTCATTAATGAAAGTAATATAATACCAAAAACCTCCAAGAGATGCCACTAAAGAAGGTCCCTATAAATCCGTGTGTACCAACTCTAGCTTTCTTGGTCTTAAGGTCTTGCCAACCTTTAAGAAACTGAGTTTTTTCTGTTTTCCAAGAATACTACTTTCACAAATGTCTAGATCAATATTTTTTTTAACTCTAGCAGATTTCCCTTCGATTGAAGTATCTTCATCCCCTTTTGACTTATATGGCCGAGTCTACAGTGCCATAACTATGCTTGATTTTTTGCTTCAGCAGAGGCAATAATGTCTGCAAATCTTGCGGTCATATACAAGGTGTTGATTTTCTTTTCATGAGCCAAAACCATTGCTCCCTTCGATACTTTCCATATACCTTTAGAAAAAAGGATTGAATGACCACTATTGTCAAGTTGTCCAATAAAGATCAGTTTCTTCTTTAATCTAGGAACATGTCTTACATTTTGTAAGTTCCATATAAATCCATTCATCATCTTGATTTGCACATCTCCTATACCCACAATATCTATTGGTTGTCCATCGCCTAGATAGACTACACCGTGATCTCCAGCAACATAGTTTTGCATCATTCATGGTGTGGTGTACAGTGAAATGAAGCACCATAATCAAGAATCCAATCATCAACTGGATTTGAACAACAAGAATCAAAACATCTTGTACCTCATCAATGGTAGCATTTATAGAGTCAACCTCAGGTTTTTTTGGTTTTGTGCAGCTCCTCATGTAATGACCGAGTTTGCCACAATTCCAACATTCAACCTGCTTTCTAGGTCCAGACTTGCTTTTACTCTTGTATCTGGATTTTGATATGTTTTTGGATAAGCCTCTATCTTGTCTTCTCCCTCGAGTGTTAATGTTGAGAACTGAACTTGAACTTTCACCTGAGTCTTTCCTACGTACTCTTCAGCCAAAATAAAATCTCGGATGTCTTTATATTTTAGTTTAGATTTTTTGGCTAAGTTACTCACGGTTGTTCTCATACCTTCCCAGTTGCTTGGAAGTGAAGCTAGCAAAATCAGTGCATAAATCTCATCATCAAACTCAATCTCAACATATAAGAATTGATTTGTGATGCTATTAAAGTTGTTGAGATGTTATGTGACAGAGGTGCTTTCTGTCATCTTTAAGTTGAATAACTTCTTCATCAAGTGTACTTTATTATTTGCTGATGGTTTCTTATACATCCCAGACAGGGCTTCTATTAATCTTGTAGTGGATTTTTCTTTTATAATGTTATATGTAACTTTTCTTGATAAGGATAACCAGATAATGCCCAAAACCTATTTATCAAGAGTTAGCCATTCTTCTTCTTTTATATTCTCTTGTTTTCTCCCCAATAGAGGAGGATAAAGTTTCTTCTCTTATATATAGTCTTCAATTTGTATTTTTCAATATCCAAAATTTGTCCCATCAAAATTTTCAATTCCAGTAGCCTTTATTTCATTTGCCATTTCCACTAATCTTTGAATTTGAATTTGTTAAATTCGACTTCACAGTTGTGTCCAGAATGGTTAAAAATATTGGAAACGACTTTGAAATCACCCAAATTGGACTTTGAATGGCTCAGATCTGATCAATCAAACTTTTGGACCAATGAACGGTGCAGATCAAGCCACGTTTCATGTAAAACAATGACTCTGTTGTACTGAATCAAAACCTCAATGTTGATGTGGCTTAGATAACGTGGCAGACACGTAAGCAAAGCGGCCCCAAAATCAAACGTGGCAAATACTAGCGTGTACTGCTGACTATACATGTGATATGACAGACGACTATGTGGATTCAATGACGTGTATGATGATGTGCGCGACCAGCTCGGGTTAGAAAAGGGTGAACAAGTGAAGGAGCGTGGCACGTACGTAGCGCGTCTGTGCGCGTGGGCAAACGTCTCGTTGACACGAGATGGCGCGTTCGGGCATGCAACATGTCGGTTCTTCACCAGAGTTTCACCAATGGATTCCTATCTTCCTCCCCTACACAATGGTATTTTCAAAAACACATTTTGAAAACTTTGATTTCTGAGTTTGGATCAAACACCCTTCTTTTTTAAGAATAAGCTCTGATACCAGTTGTTAGGAAATTCTAGAAACAAACACACAATTTACGTGGTTCGGTAACTTGCCTACTCCATGGAGCTACTGGTTTGTATTAATCAAGTTTAGAAATAATACAAATAACAAAACAAGGAGGAGGAGGAGGAGAAAATTCTTTTCTACTCAACTCAACTCAACTCTGTTTAGCTCTCTCTCTGTTTCTCTCTATTTTCGTGTATCTATCAACTCTTATTAGTACCCTCTATTTATAGTTGATATGGGAGACAATTCTTCCCATTTTAGTTAATTATAACGATCACTCCTTTCACCGTATTTAATATTTGGTTACCTAATTGCAATCACTCTTGACCTTCACCATACAGCCATGTTTGACATATCAGCCAGCTACCATGAAGCAAGCTCGCGTTCAGATTCTCCAAGGTTCAAGAGATTAAGACTAGAAAAAAATAGAGGGATAAATCTATAGAAATCACAGGAATTTAAGTAACAAATATATCATCAATCCAAAATATATGAGGATGATAAATTTTATAGTACTCCCGTGATAAATACCAGTTACTCTATGAGTCCATTAAACACAATATGAAATAGAAAATCACATAGAAATGCCATGTTGCTTGCTCTGAAATTCTCAGTGTTGATACTGAATTAGGAACCATGGCATTGGGTCATCGTTCTTGATCTACGTGATATGAAGGGAAAAAAAAGAGAGCAATTTTATGATGATTAAGGAGTAGATTTTATTATCTCGTTCTTTACTAGTAAATAAGCATTTGACAGCTTAGTTAAATGTTTCCATTTCTGGACCTGTAATTCATTAACTCTTAAATGATATATAAGATAGAAAGGCTACACTTGTTGGATTGATTTACATTATAGTGCAAGCTCCATCTGCTGGTGCAACTTATTCAACTGAGATTTAAGTGATTGTTTCCTAGCCTATTGGCCCGAAGGGGAAAGCAAAATGTTTTCTTGTTGACTTTTATGCTGCCTTGGTGGATCATCCCCTGATCGACTTTTACCCTATGTGAACCTTCTCAGTTCCAGCTGAAACCATTCAAGTCGAGCTGCCTGCAACCTGAAGCAGCATCAATTTCACCGTGGGAATTCAGATCCAGCTTAGTAGCATAGTAAGATAACCTATACCCCGGGGACAATTTCTCGTTCTCTAGTTTAATTGCATCTATCCTTCTGTTAGTCTTATCTTGGAAGCTGTCATCCTCACTCCTTCCCTTAAATCTTGCCTCAGCAAAGCTACTGCTCACATTCCCCCTTTCTCCTTGGAGTCCGACACCGATGGATAGATTACTGCAGCTTCTTTCTGCTGAAAAGGTTCTCCTTTCTGTATCATTTCTCATTGAGCTGAGGAGCATTTTGTTATCTCTTAGGTCTTCACCCCACTTGAGTTCAGTTTGTTGTAGCGCATGATCTCCTGCAATCACTTTTGGCTCTGAGAGAGCATTACCATTATAGGGCCTCAACCCCATTCCAGTGTTGTGTATTTCTTGCTCCTTTTGTGACCCTTCTATGGAGGTCAGGCAGCTGTCCATTGAACAATCATTGGGATGGGTCGGTTGTGTTAGCGGTGGGCACAGACCCTGCAGATCTTTCAGCTCCGAAAATGCAGAATTCAGGCATTTAGAGGACACTTTGGAGACCAGTTCAGAGAGTTGAACTTTGGCAGCTTCAAGTCCCACCGTACCTAAATTTTGCCTTCCAAGTGTTTCCTGGGCTTTCTCTAGCACTGACTGCAGGTATTTTCCTTGTGCTTCTATGCGGAGCTGTAAATGTCTCTGCACCTGTTTCATTTCAGAACAAATTACCAGAATGTAGCTAAAACCTTTTACTACCTCTACAACCTTTGTGTTTGTAAGAGATAAATTAATGATAGCAATTTGAAAGACAATACTTTAGTTCTGAATCTGAAATACGAAGTTAGTCAACTTGAAATAAGGAAATAGACAAAATTCTTATCTTCACAAACAAATAAGAAAAGCTGAAATGTAGTTACTCAGATTGATAGTGAAACTGTACCTCAAGCTGTTCGTGTAGTCTTCTTTGCACTTCAATTTGCACCTGTAGTGCTTCACTGAAATGTAAGCTTCTGGATTTAAGAATTGTGTCTTAGTGAAAAATAATGCTTTTCAATACAAGAAAAATGACTAATGAACATAAAGCAAATGAATTCATCATACTTATTTGTTTGTGATCCGATGCTTAGATTGTTAATGTGGGTTGCATTTACTTCAGGCATTCTATCTCCCAACACAGCAACAGTACCTGCATCAAGTTACATATTTGTCCCTTCCATTAGAAAAGAGCAACTATCTTTAATTCCTCATCAATAGTTGAAAACATATGGAGCTTTATGGCATTGTTCTTCATACCACTCTTGTTGCTCCCACTATTAGCTTGTCCATGGAGGTTCTTGCTGAGTCTGTACTTCTGACAAGAAAAAGTGGAGTTAGTGCTATTTCATTGTGTGGGTCTAAACAAATTTAAGACTATAGCATTCAGACGTGTGGCATTATTCTCAAGCTCTGCATAATACAGTGTAGTTTTTACTACTTGGGTTTCCACTCATTACTGTTGACACTCCTAAGCACAAGATTTCTGTACTTCTTTATCTGTAAACAGAAATGAAGCATCAAGGCATGGAGTTTTTCTTCTACAAAAATTTAGCAAATGAAGAAAAATAGTGAAACAGTGGAACCACCAGATTGCCACAATCAATTCTAACAATAAAAGGGCTGGCATTCTTTTGATTTTCTCCGAGATTGGCTGGAGAGCTATATCTTAGAGGGCCTTGATTCTATTTAACAACTTATAAAAGCAGCTACTGGTTGGTGGCAGATATATTCCCTTGATGATTAGATAGATAATGTCAAATGGTTTACCTGAAGATGACTCTTTAGGTGATACAAGGTAAGTCCAGGAATTCCCATAAGTTTCATAACTGTTTTTGGAGTGGCCTCTGAAATATAAAGAACAACGTTTGAGTATGCTGAATTCACTATTATATTTGTTGTTGGATTTTTCAACCTTTTTTGTATACTCACTGTCTGCTCCTCCAAGCTGATTTACTGCTTCTATGAACCGCTCGTGAAGATCAGGTGTCCACTTTAGTCTTGGCTTTGCATCAGTTGAGAGGACAAGTCCAGAATCCCCAGGGCCATTCCCAACTTGCAGGAACAGATGTCTTTCAGGAGGGATTGAATTTCTTGAAGAAGAGTGGATGTTCTTTCCTTGATGCTGGTGATGCTGGTACATTTCTATCTCCTAAAAATCCAATCAAGTTTAGCTTGCTGTAGTAGCACTGATAGTGTATCTGTTGTGGACAAGATCAGTAGCGTATTTACCTGATGTCTTCTCTCTCTGTTTGAACTTGATTATACGATATTCTTCAGTTACAATTCCACTGCAGGATACTTCGAAGTAGGATTTTCTGCAACTTCTCTTGGTTATCTCCTTCAGCCAATGCTCACAAACCAAAGGTCTGCTCAAGCATGCTTTTATAGCACTAATTGGGGGGTGGGGGTGCTAGAGAGGCATGGAATCCATTATTCACAGTGACATGGAAAGAGATTTGTCCTTGCTACTTTATTAAATGTGGGACCTCTCCTCTAGCTCCACCTTCTATTCTAAGACAGTACTATCTATTTGAATTCCTAAGCACATTTAACTGTCCGAGACATGTAAAAGCCTTGCATTAGATACCAGAATTGATCCCACCAGAGTTTTTTCAGGTGTGCGCATTCGCATTCGTCTGTCTGTCTGTCTGTCAAAAGCAAGAATCTTATTCCCGACTATGAGAAGAATTTTTCTGACTTGGATTAGGGGAATCCATATCTCTGTTGTCTTGAGACCTTCTTCGCCCTCTCATTTCTGGGTCTTTTTCAGCTGTCAATGGATGTATTGAAACTAACCATATATAAACGAGGTCTAACTGGATGTTATCTATGCTGTAAGGGAGTAGATGGAGACACAAACCCTTGTTTTATTGTGGTTTATTTGAAGAACGTAGGAGTAGATTCTTTTGACTGAGGCACGTGGAAACTTAGTAATTAGATACAAAAAAGAAAAAGAAAAAGAAAAAGAAAAAGAAAATGGTGGAAAGATGCTTGTCCTTGGACATTGTTTGAAGGCAAGGAATGGAATAAGGAATACATTCTCTCTTGTCTCCTTCAGTAAGTTGGGTACTGATTCAGCCCCCATAGAAAAAAATAGAAAAAGGGCCCCAGTTCTTTTCATTCTTCAATCGGCACAAGACAGTTGGCCCCGCACCGACGAATACTAAGCACCTGGGACTTGTACTTACTTCCTTGCATTTGATGAAGGACATGACAGTTCTTGCCCGGAGATGACAGCTTGCCCTTGACTCCGCCTTCATTTGCCAGATTCTCTTGTATGAATCTATACACTCTCAAATTGCTCTCTTTTATATTATTTTTATTTTTGTTCGATTGTTTTCAGATATATTTTGTTTGATTTTCAGTAAACGGTTCCCAGGAGTTAGGTGTTATAAAAAAATATAAAATATATTTTAAAATTTTATCTATAATTTGAATTATTGAGTTGAGATAATTTTTAATATAGCATAAGATTCTTGGTATAACTTGAAAATATGCTTCTCATACATCTTAATTAGCTGCTTGAAGAAAAGAGATATCTGCATACAACATAGATTGTCAAATGTCAAACTGCTATTTTAGACTCGAGTAAAATAATCTGATTTGTTTCTGGATTTGCATTTCTGAAACTGTGCATGTGTCAACTGCATGTTCCTTATGCTTATGCTGTTTTATTGAATTGCAATGAAGGATCTGTTCTGGAGATTATCATCAGGAATTATACCATACCTATTTTTTTAAAAAAAGAATATTATCTACATGATCAACAGCTAATGCAGCATAAATTCGAGTATTAAGTTATGGAGAACAGATCCACCAACTTACGTTAAACCCACTTGATACACACATGAGATTTATCAATAAATGTGAGCATTTCTGGGTGCTCAAGAGATGCATAAAACAACGATTGCCAATGATGGAAATTATAGGACGTTAGTTAATAATAACGTAAATAAAATTCGTATTCCTTGAACAAAATCTTCACATTAGTTCCAATTGGCCTTTTAGGAAGATTACTTGATTCTGATTTGTGGGGGTGCTTTATGCAGTGTGGAGAGAATCTGTGGAAAAACCTTGAGGTAAAGTACTAACGTAGAATTCCTAAATAGTTTGCTGGCATGTGGATAGGAATATATTGCAAAGAGGCGTGATAGTGTACCTTGCAAGTTACAAAATTAAGCTGCTTTCACTAAACGAAATCAGTGTCATCAACTCTGCATCTTGCTAAGATTATGATGATATTATGAATTTCTAGCAGAGATCCACGCAATATATGGTATGAGCATCACTGAATCATTGTGTGTGAATTAGTTGCACATTCATTGATGATCATCTTTCTGTAACAACAATGACTAACATGTAACATAACAAGAAAAAAGCTGCGGATTTTATCTTTTTCCTTGATAGCTAATGAACTGAAAATATACAAATCCTGGCTGTAAACGGAGTGTGTTTTAATTCTAAGTAAGCAATATGCTTGATCATTGAAGTAGAGTGTTTTTGTTGCCTGAGGTAACATTCCAAAGTGTTAATGCCTGGCCCTAAATGGAATAAATATGGTGTTTTAACTTTCACTTCTCGTCTAGAGACAGACGTTTCCAATAATGGTAAAGGTGATGTACTTACTTACCTCTGCGGGTTGATGTTGGCAAAATGGCATTGTTAGCATTGCTAATGCTCTATGGCAATCCTCTCTCTTCTCTGGTTTTCGTAGGGCACAAGAGAATACCTGACTTTTACTTTAGGTTATCTAACAGTTTCTACCTTTCTCTCCCCGATAATGATGTTTCCCAACACTTGGTAAGAGAAAGGACTTGGATTTTTAGATTTTTTTTGTTCTTTCTTGTACTTGCATTGCCCTTTATGGATACTAAATTAACCTATAATTTTACTTTTGAGGACAAGAAGAAGCTTAGAAAAGAAAGGGAGGAAGGAAGGAAAAAACATCAGTACTGATTAGAATCAAATTTAAGGACTAGGCAATCATGAGCGAGTTATATGTGCAAGATGTCGACTGGTAGCATTTTGTTGACCACATGTGCTACTGCGTTGGAAGAGCTAGCTTGAAAGTGAGAAATGACCACGGAATGTATTCCTCGTGGAAAAAGGAGGGCGGGGAAGGATAAAGCTTTCAAAGATTCTAAGAATGGAAACGTTAGAACCTCAACTCAAACTAAACCACTGAGTCATATTCTCAAGTCAAGAATTTTGCTATTCCTTTCTACCCAAAGCCACAAAAAATGGGTTCCCACCAATCTTTTCCCACTTTAGCTAGTTTTTAGTAAGATGCCTCTCTGCCTTCATGATTAGTGTTGTGTCCTTACAAGCTAGGAATAATGTCATGTTTAGAGATTTGCTTAGGTTTATCTGAGATATGTCCTGCATGAGCACCGTTTTGTACCTATTGTTTTCAGTACTACTAGACTGACAGGAACAACTAGCTTCCAGGCCATGTTCTGTGTTGTTTTCTATACAACTTAAGGAGCATATTCTAGTTTGGGAGTCCAAGCCCTATGATTTTTTCTTTCTTTCTCGTACATGCATGCTTAAAAGTGCATTGCTTGATTTTGTTTCTCGATAAGATTGTCCAGTTTAATATGAAGGATCAAAGATGCGATTACCATGATTATCACCTAGTATTATAGTTTGAAAACCCTAATGTTTCATGCTATTTGGAAATTATGATTTTGTTTATACTAAAAATAAACATCCATGAATATTCACTATGGAAGAACACTAATTGTTCACTATCAAACAAGGAAAAGAAAGTTAAATTTGATCATGAACAACGTAAATGACTAGGTTTAAAGTCCTAAATAACCATGGGAATCAAAAGAAAGTTGATCAATCGATCTAGAGTCATGATTGACTGCAGAAAAGTAATCAGCTATAAGAGTTTGAGTTCGCATGAGTAGTCAAAAAGATTGAGTTGATCAGAGTTATATATACAGGCTAGTTAGGATTCGTATGGTAATTAGTAGGGAGAAATATATAACGTGATTGATGCATAAAATATGAGACTAATCAACAGGAAAATGATCCCAATCAAAGGCAGTGATGGATCCTAGCTAGCTAGGCGCCTCTTGGTGGGGTGAGGTTACCCACTTACCTGCTCCTATAGCCGCCTCACATTTTGCTCACCCCGTCATCTTACAAAAATACTGCTGTATGTAATTGTGATTAAGTGCAGATGAAAAATGCTATTCTCGCATCAAAGCATCGCTTTTTCAAAAAAAAGTGATCTTGTTTTTAGAATTTATTGACATGCTTGTTCAAGTTCCCTTTTTTTTCTTGTTTAAACGAAGACCAAAGTCAATCTAGAAAAATTCACTACTAGAAAATTAACAAATATAAATAGAAACACAAACGGATTTTTTTTATTGGTATATTACGGTGACATTTACTAATTGAATTTTTAAATTGATAAATCTGTTAGTAACCACCGATGAGAAAATATCATCAATATATACCAAGAAAATCGTAGTGGAAATAGAAGGAATAAACAAAATCCAAATAGTGTAATGATGTATAAGTTTTTACAAATGCAATTACTAACGGTACAATTCGTCCGTGAATATACCGATGACATTATAAACAGTATTACACTGGGATTTAATAAGGGAAATCACATGATAACGTGGCATTGATACAAACAGAATTGCTGATGGAGTTATTGTCAGAATAATTTCGTCGGTCAATCCGTCAGTAACATTTAATTTATGACCTGATACTTGACCTTCCTCTCCCCCTCCCTCATTTCTACTTCTTCCTTGTAAAATTTTACTCTGCAACAAAACAATCCCCCCTCTCAATCTCAACACAACTCAATATCCCACAACTTTTTCAGCTAGAAATCGGGTGTACAGACTCTCTAACACTATGACCGAGAACTTGTGGATGGCTCGTAGTGTTTCAATCGTTGGGTGCTTGCAATCGGTCCTAAGCACTCAGTCTTCGGAGTGGCCTTGTTAGATCAATTAGTGCAAGAACGTACAACCCATTTCAATGAAAAATATGAACTCTCTACGAATTATGAAGAACTCCGCCGAATGATTATGGATATGAGATCACAGATGGGTTGTACATGTGCATCCCTAATTTATTGGCCCCACGGTCCCGAGGATGACTAGTCTCCTCCTTCTCCTCCAGCATCGTTTCTATTCTAGTTTCGTTGTATTTGAACATATAAATTTGTAATAAATATTTGGTTTTTGTATTAAGATAATTGATTTTTAAATACTTGAATTTTATATAAATTTAATTTTTAATTATTTTCTATTTCTGTTCAATAGATTTTTTTAAAAAATATTTTTTTTAATTATTATTGATGAGGTTACCGACATAATAATTTCGTCGGTATATTCCAAAGAGTTGAAAAAGAATTACAACAAACACCCTTACAACTATTAAATCACTGATAACATTATTTCGTCGGTATATTCTAGAGAGTTAAAAAAAGTTATTGCAAATGCCACTGCAACTCATCGAGGGAATTATCGATGGATTAAAGTGGGTAATTATTTTTTGACGCGCTTTATAAAGCCATCAGTAAATTTATTAACGACGGACTTAGCGATGAGCGATTTTTGATAGATAGTTTCCATCCATGATTCCATCAATAAAATAATCATAGATGGAATGTTAGTGTAAACACCGACATAAATTCCTCATTAAAACTGATAAATCTGTTAGTGATTAGTGATGATTGCAATTCCAATACTATTTAATCTTAAGCAATTGCATGCAATTTTGTACTTTCTATTATCCCTAAATTATGGCCTTTCTCCTCGAATTTAGAATCTTAACACAACATTTATCTACTAGTATTTTTAAATTTTAACCATCGGGTTGTCGAGTTGATTTAAGAGCTCGTTTGATATTGTGGTAATAATTGTTTTTCAAAGTACTTTTTGCTTAGAAATGCATTGAAATAATTTTTTTTTCTATTTTTGACATTAACACATCAAAACGAGCAGAAATTACAAAAAAAAAATAATTTGAAGAAAAAAAAATATTTTTGAAACATAAAAACAAATAAGCTACAATTTTATTTATTTATTTTTTATCAAAGAGATCTCATAACTAAAAGGAGGGTCGTATTTCATAGTTTAATGCTTATCCTTTTCTGTTCTTGATAATGTAATAAATCATGTTTGTAAGATCTCAAGAGTTTAAATCTTATGAACTGCAATGCCGGCCATAGACTCACAGCATCAACCCAGTTTCCAATGCCGTTAATATATCATCAGAAAGGAATTAAAATCAACATAAACCATGATGAAGGAATATAATTGCGTTAGAATTTAAGATAAGTTGCAAATTATACCCAATATCACAAGGAATATAATTATATTATTCAATTAAGTACAGTTTGTAGCTTATCCCAACCAATTGAAAGGGTACTTTGAGGATGCTTGGAACTCAGGTTCAATATTCCACATGTTTGGAAGGCCAAATGGGCTCTCTTTTCTCATACTTTTTTCAGGAATATTCTTCAAGAACAAATCATGAACTCGAGGAAATATTTGATGAATCTCATAGTTAATTTAATAATCACAGAAAAGACCAGTGATTTTTGTAATACTATGTATAGCAGTCCTCGATAGAGCCACAAAACATATATTTCTTTATTGCATGCAAATGGGAATGTTTATAAACTAATTATTGAGGAATTTTTTGGAATTACTTGCTTCTTCTTTTTTCAGATTTTCAGAAACAGAGACAGAAATTGTTTCTCTTGTACTTTTTTACCAGGTGAGATGTTCATCAACCAGATAACTCGAGTTTCTTCCTAGGTTAACTAGGTTTTTTATATATATATTTTCTCTTCAACACGGATTGATCTACGTTTCAAATCGAGTCGAATCCACCGAGCCGACCCGGATTAAAAAGCAACTAGCTGCCACTAACATAAGAGAGGCACAACTCTTTTGTGCACTGTGCTTTGAGCAGAAAGCAGATTCTACGAGAAAAAAAATGACAAATCTTTCCTATAAGAACATACTACTAGCCAGCTAAATATTGCATAATTATTAACAATGGAGTTGCTGAAATTAATAATCGAACCAGTACCATGAATCCTTCAATCTGGATCACTTTGGCATGTATACTTGAGACAATGGGGGGCTTGCTTTATAAAAGTCATCCTTCCCAGGCCATCCTTTTCGTGTTAATATTCCTAATATAATTCCCATGGCAAGCACTAGACACTCACTCTCCTCCCCCTTTGCTTTCTTCAAGAGTCAAGGAGGAGTCAATATCATGAAATTGAGCATATATTCTGAGACGCTTTCGCTTGTGGGCTAGCCAAGTTGTGGACACTGACTGAACCCTAGGGTTCCTGTTCAGCTGCATATCTTTCTTCAGATCTGCCCCTCCAATTCCTCTCAGTTTAAAAAGAGATGAGCATATATAAAGTTTCAATTCCATTTCAGTTAATAAAGTGAAAATGTAAGCAGAATCAAAATCATTGGTTTGTTTACCCATTCTTTTATAAAAAAAA
>Ga0325403_1003994_pt1 | contig 13628 bp, 6 predicted proteins | sample PopdelMetagenome_19_FD_205665 | JGI IMG/M metagenome (GOLD analysis project Ga0325403, IMG submission 205665) | Populus deltoides microbial communities from Bellville, Georgia, United States - Xylem-PdKOR-R4 | ecosystem: Host-associated > Plants > Phyllosphere > Stem > Wood/Secondary xylem...
GTATGCCAAAATAATTTGATAGCTTGCCACAAAAAATAATGACACCTAATATTTCTCAATAAAAGAATTTGAAACATTCATTCACATCTTTCATCTCGTCCAATATCACTTCATATTATTAGATGGGCTTAAAATCTTTACCTCCTCCTATTTATATTTTGGTGCAATATGTTTAATTTCCCTTTCTTTTTCTTAGTTATAGGGATTGAGATCTTGCGTTTACTTCACAAAGATCCAACCTGTAACCTGTGCTTCCACAAGCTAGTATATAACTTTAGTTGTAATTAGGATCCTTATTTATTCCAACATCATGATCATAGGGTTATGCAACCCAAAATCATGATTGAGAAATAATCTTGAAAAACCAAAAGAGATCTGATAGGAGTGTGACATAATAAAAACATGTATGTTCCAAAACACCTGCGCTATTGGAATGAAATCGAATGATGCCATGAAGTCAGTTAATCTTCGATAAGTGAGATTCAATTCGTTTAAGAACCAAAGAATGCAAGAATCTCTCTCACATGTTAAACTAAAAAGTTCAGAATTGTTATTCATCAAAGGTGTCAAATTTTAGGCTTAACATTAATTTGTTTAAATAGTTCTGAGAAATTAATCATAATGAATCTATCATTGAGGGCTGAATTGACCCACTTACAAAAACTAATCCAAAACATTTAGTAGTAAGCTCAAATCCTAATCCAAACAAGCCTTAAATCTTAACTAAAATCCAAAGAATTAATTAAGCTCAAACATAGAAATAATAATAAGAATAACAAGTCTAAACAGTAACTTGTTGATGCCATATATAATAGAAATAAAATAAGATAAAATATCTTAATTTTCTAGCTTAAATAAATCTTAGTCGAGATCCACCTTCCTAGATACTTTAGGATTGCTTAGCTAACTTTTAAAATCCTTTAGATGCTAGGAAATCTTATCTAAATAGGAATTTAATTGTCAAGTCTTTTTTTCATGTAGCACTAATCCCTTTAGAACATGAAAAATAATCTTTGAAATTAATTCTCCTTGTAGCTGCCCATCAATTTTCTTCATTGACTAGGAGAGTCAAATCTTTAGCATTAAATAATTCTTTCAAGTCTAGGATTCAGATTTGACAGTCCTTTAGTTTCATTAGGAAACTCCCTCTTGACGATTTTTATAGTGTTTTTCGATGAATTTTATGTGTTGATGATAAAAATAAAAAAAAATCTAAAACAATAATTTTAATTTATTTTTAAATGAAAAATATTTTAAAAAACATTTTATACTACAATACCCAACACAAGATAGCAGCTACCCAGCTTACTGACTTCTTTTAAATTGTCTTGTTATTAGTTTACTTGTTCATTTATACGATCCATTTTTTATAATGATAACTTGTGGTCCACTTAATTTTAAATGGTTATCGTATCATTCACCCTAATATCACTTAAACCACCAACACCTCCAGTACTCTCACACCCAACACCCGCCATCCTGCAACCACAATTTCACTTTAAACCTTTTTGTAAATGATCAATCACGTAAATCCTTGATCACTATATATACAACTTTTCCTCCTTTTTTTTAATTACTTGGAGAAAAAGTGCTAATAATTATTTTCTATGTGATTTGTAGGTATAAACAGGTAAAAGAGTATTTCGCCTGGAGTCTTGACCATTGGATCTTTAAATCAACCATGAAAGATTAGTTTTCAACAAAGATTTGAAAAGAAAAAAAAAAGAAATGCGGTGTTGAATCTTTAAGAATCACTCACGTCTTATTGAACCAGAATCATTTTCACACTCGAAAGATGAACAAGCAACAAAAAACTATAAAGTATAAAACATTGACACCAATTTTAGCAAGATCCCTTAAATTTATAACACCAACTTGATCAATCCCATATTACAATATTAGTGCAGACACATTTACTGGGTCCGCCCCAGAGTTGTGATCAATTTTCTTCGAGCTTCTCCTTCTATATATTAACTCGAACTAAGTCATTTATGAAAGGTACAGGACGAATTATTAATAAACTAAGTGATAAAAATACAGGTTAGTTCTTATCTTGCCAAATTAAAGAAGGCATGCACGTAGTTGTTGCTCATTCAAATCATTTACCGCACAAGGACCCAGTCAAAGACATTTTTATTAATTTTCGTACTTGATGTAGAAGGCTGGGGGCTAGAACATAAGGAATTAAAGGAGAATTTCCAGCACCTTGGCTTCCCATTTCTTAGCTAGAAGTTCCTGTGATTTAACCATAATTTGCATCCACCTTGACAATTTGCTTAGAGCTAAACAACTAGTGAAGAACCCGTCTCCAAAATGAGTCGGTGTATCCGAATGTGATAACAATTTGCTTAAAGCCTAAAAATATGCAACTAATCAACTCATAAAGGTAAGAAGAATCATATCAGATTGGTAACAAATCATAATAGATTTATCAGCCAATACTCCCCCTCAAGCTCGATGAAGAAGATTAATTGATCTAAGCTTGGAAAGTAGCAATTGAAATCGAGTAGAGGACAAGGCTTTGGTGAATAAGTCCGCGAGTTGATCCTGACTCCTAGTATATTGAGTAACAATCATCTGAGACTGAACTTGTTCCCAAACATAATGACAATCAACTTCGATGTATTTGGTTCGTTCATGGAAATACTGGATTAGAAGTAATATGCATTGCGGCTTAATTATCGCAACAAAGAGACATAGGTTGAGGGTGAAAGACACCCAAATCAGCAAGCAATGCTTTCGGTCATATAAGTTCAAAAGCAGTGGAGGTCATGGCGCAATATTCGGCTTCAATGCTGGAATGAGCAACGACTAATTGTTTTTTACTTTTCCATGAAACTAGATTTTCTCCAACAAAGATACAATACCCCGTAGTAAATTTGCGATCAAGATTATTTCCTGCCCAATCCACGTCAGTGTAACCGAGTATTTGTGTGTGATCATGGTTTTGCATAAGGATTCCACGTCCAATAGTGCACTTGAGATATCGAAGAATCCATTTGACAATCATCATATGGGCTGCAGTAAGTGAGTGCATGAATTGACTTACAATACTAACCGAATGACTCAGACCAGATCGTGTAATTGTAAGATAGATAAGCTTTCCTACCATTTTTTGATAAAGCTGAGGTTGATCAAAAGACTCCTCATCCAAAGTCAGCTGGAGTTTGTTATCCAAAGGTGTCTTTGTAGGTTTGCATTCAAGCATATCAACTTCACACAACAAATCCAACACATATTTGCGTTGATTAAAAAACAACCATTTATGAGAAGTAGTCATTTCTATGCCAAGAAAATATTTAAGAACTCCAAGGTCCTTAGTAGAAAATTGTTGATGAAAATTATTCTTAAGACTGGTAATGGCTGCATGATTATTTCCAGTAACAATAAGATCATCAACATAAATTAAGACCATCAACCTTTCATCAAACTTGATACGAACAAATGACGAATGGTCAGCATTGCTTCTAGTGAACCCAAGTTCAGTAAGTACAGTGCTCAACTTAGCATACCAAGCATGGGGAGATTGCTTCAAGCCATAGATAGATTTATGCAATTTGCAGACCAACTTTGGATCATTACTCTGAGGATGGCCAGGTGGTAACTTCATATACACTTCTTTTGGAGATCGCCGTGTAAAAAGGCATTTTTAACGTCCATTTAAGATAAAAACCAGCCTTGATTTACAGAAATTGAGAGCAAAGTTTGAATGGTGTTCATTTTTGCAACTAGTGCAAAATTTTCCTTGTAGTCTATGCCATATGTTTGAGTGAAACCTTGTGCAACCAATCTTGCTTTATGTCTTTCAATGGAACCATCTGTCTTGAATTTGATCTTGTATACCCAATGACTTCCAACAACCTTTTTATTCTTTGAAAGTGATACAACCCTCCAGTGTGATTGTCATCCAAAGCTTGAAGCTCCTCATGCATAGCCTTCTGCCAAACAGTTTGATGACAGGTTTCATGAAAGCTTCGTGGTTTTGTTTCTTTGGTGATAGTGCTGAGATAGGCTTCATAAGATGAAGACAGTCTATGATAAGCTAACATTGGTTACAGGATGCCTCACTGTATACGTCACATAATCATGAAGCCTGGATGACTGTCTATGGTTACGAATAGGATTACGCCGAAGAGACAAACTAATGTCACCCTAATGTTCAATCTGCAGATCAACACCTTCTGTTACGGCTGGAATAAGATTAGTATGAAGGTTCATTCCTGTATTGCAGTAAGACTGGTCTGGGCAATATGCCTGGACTGCTGGAGTTGGTAATGGAAATAAATCTGATGAAAACTCCCCCTAACGAATGATCTCACTGGAATAGGAATAATAAGGTGTTTTTTTCATCAAACCGAACATCCTGGTAACAACAAGCTTATGAGTAGTGTGATTATAACACTTATATCCCTTCTATGTTGGAGAATAGCCCAAGAAAATGTACTTGACTGCTCTGTGATCCAATTTGTCATGCTGAGAGGATGGAATATGCACATAACAAGAACAACCAAAGACTGTAAGATGTGATAAAGTTGGCTTATTCCCTGTCAATAACTCAGCTACAGAAATAAACTTGAGATTTTTACTAGGCAATCGGTTTACAAGGTCGGCAGCTGTGAGTACCCCTTGAGACCAAAATATTTTGGGAACATGCATTTAAAACATCAATGATCTTATTTTCTTTAGGAAATCTTGGTTTTTTCTCTCTGCTATTCCATTTTGTTGTGGAGTATGGATACAACTAGTTTGGTGAATAATGTCATGCATGCTCAAGTATTGTATCATGATATGTGACATATATTCAGAGCTATTATCTGATCGTAGAATTTTGATTTTGGATGAGAATTGAGTATGAAGCAAATTATGAAAATCTTAAAATACAATGGCAACTTCATTTTTTGCTTTTAACAAGTATAGCCAAGTAAAACGAGAGAAATCATCAACAAATGTAACAAAGTATTTATAGTCATCAAAGGACTCAACTACTGGACCCCAAACATCGGAGTGGACTAAATAAAAAGGTTTAACTGAATACGAGGTGGAAGAAGGAAATGGTAAGCGAGTAGATTTTGACAGAGGACAAACATCACAATTTATTGAATTGCTTTTCAAATTAGGAAACAGTTTTGCCAAAATAGGCTCAGAAGGATGTGCCAAACGTTGATGCCATAACTAGTGCTCTGAAGCTAGACAACCAGTGACTTGAAAACTCTTAGGAATGCAAAAATCTTTAAAAAGGTAGTAGAGACCTTGAAAGAGGAATCCTTCACCAATCATCTTCTTAATGACTAGATCCTAAAACACAACATTGTGAGGAGAGAAAATAACACGACAATTTAATGATGTTGTGATTCTGCCAACAGAGAGTAGTTTAAACGGGAAAGAAGGAACATACAAGGCTGGAGATGCAATTGTTTGAGAGAGTAATTTAATCTTCCCTTCCCTAAAAATTGGTGCATTTTTACCATTGGCAATGGATATTTGAGATGGTGGAGAAAAAAATTTAAAATCAAGCAATTGATTATACTTGTTGGTTATGTGATCAATGACACCTAAATCTATAATCCAAAAATCATGCACATTACTTACAATAAGAGCGGAAGAAAAGGCATTCAAAATACCTGGTACATCCTCAGCTGAGACATTTTTATTTGCAGCTAGAAATCCTGCAAACTAACCAATCAGTGCTGATGAATCTTTGTTCTCCTCTAAATTATTTGCACTCTACTTTGCATAAAGATATGATGCAAATTCGTTAATGAGATCGACTGGACTAGAAGTAAATGTTGATAAACCATTTGCAGACTGGTTGGTCATGGAATTGGCTTTATACCTTGATGATTGAAAAGGCTTATGTCCTCCCTTGTTGTCTCTTGAAAACTTTGGTTTTAGTTCAGGATGAAGATCCCAACATTGATCAATTGAGTGTCCAATATTATTGCAATGGTTACATTTCAATTAGGTCTTCTACTCTTATACCATTTCTCTTCATAACGTCTCTGATGGGATACAAATGCTCGGGCTTCAGATAAATCAGATTTGGTGTACAAGTTCATGACCTTTTTTTAAGTTTCCTCCCATTGAATTGTCGCACAAACATTTGCAAAAGATGGTAATTCAGAGTTTATAAGTACACGGCTACGAAGATCTTCATAGTCAGGAGATAAATTGGCCAAAAGTTAAAAGAGTTTATCTTCTTCAACTCGTTTCAGTAAGGTTACAACATCAATGGTGTGAGGTCGATAAATTGCTATCATTCCACATGCTTTTCATGTTCCCAAGGTATTGGACAAATGATCTACCTTCTTGGTGCAAGCATGAGATATCCTTCTTGAGCTGAAACACACGGTCAGCATTATTCTGATTTCCATACATCTCTTTAACTGCATACCATAAATCTGTAGCAGATTCAGAATAGTTGAAGATTTCGGCAATATGTGGTTCCATAGTGTTGAGTAGCCATGACTGAACTATCTAATTGTTAGCAAACCATGATTTGTACTGGGGGGATTTGACATCAAGAGCAGCATTACTATTGTCAATAAATTTGATTCTTGACCTTCCACCAAGGGCTAATGACATAGCCCTTGACCAAGGAAGATAATTGAAATCATTCAATTAAACAGAACACAGACGTTGATTTGAATTCAAATCAGGAAGATTCAAATCAGAACACAAACATTGATTTGATTATGAAGGAGCAATAAAACCTTCCATATCCTCCGATCCAAGGGAGGCCATCTAAACAAATAATATATGAGACAGGTAAATATGAACATGCCCTGATACCATGTAGAAAAGGAGAAGTAGAAGGAATAGAAGAGAAATATTGATGTTTATTTCATGTCCTTTGTATTACATTCTAGCACATTTATACACAGATTACATTTATTACAAGAATAATTCTAGCTATGTCACTGATATTTCTCCTAAGATAAAGCCTAAGAATCTGCAAGTAATCAACTCATAAAGGCAAGAAGAATCATATTAGATTGGTAGCAGATCATAATAGATTTATCAGCCAATAGATCATGTAAGTCTTCAGTGGCCCTGAGATTTGTGGGACTCGAACTGGTGACTTCTAGAAAACAAACCTAAAATCTAACCAGTTGAGCTATACCCCTCAAGGTTTGGTTCTTATATATGCTTGACTTGGCAATTAATGAGCATATAATTACTGGATTGAGTTTTTACAAAAAGAAAAGAAGAAAAGACAGCGGCTCCACGCGAATGCACTGGCCCCTCGGCTAGTTGATTACTAGAATTAGGTCGTGCTGGTTCGTGCTTAAACGGTGTGAACTATCAAGTTAATAATTGTCCTGTTTCCTCATAAAGAATTCTGGCCTTTAAAAAAAGGTGATGCATGTGATTTGCTGGTGATTCTCATAGAGAAATGCAAATACCAGACGAACCACATGTTTTCGAAGCTTCTTAATTACAGAGACTGTTTTCTATAACTATCAGAAGATAAGACAGTGCAACCCTTCCTAGCTAATCCTTCTATTAGAATATGCTATTGGCAATCGGTAACCATTTTTATGGAAGACAGATACCTGTACTTCGTGTAGAGCTGCATCTCTTGAAGACCCAGATGATGAATTGAGAGACACAGGTAAAGTGGCGAGCTAGCTTGTAGCTATCCCACGCATCTGCATCATGACATGCATGCATGTTTCATCAAAATAGGATACAAGATTAGACAAGGGTACAACGCCTTTGATTTTCACTAAAGAGAGAAATGGATGGTGATAATCATGTCTCTGGGGATGGACCTACCTACCATGTGGGTTACTTTTATTTTTCCAATCCATGTGAAAGGTTTAAGATTGGCCTCCATTCATGTACAGCATTAATTGCATATTAATCTTGGTCTTATCAAATAGAGGGGTGGTGAGGTCAACTATATGTTAAAAAAAATAGTTGTTATTTAATTTCAAAGTAACTAAAATACTCTAACTAGTCTTTTAAAAACGTGGACAAATTAAATAGTTGGTTATGTAATAAAAACAAAAAGATAGCAATCACTTTATATATTATATCTAAGATAAGTTGTATTGTTATTTATTTTTAATGATTAATATGTTTAATATACTTACATGCTAAGATTTGTCTAAATTGATACATGTTTATTTTGTTATTAAATGTGAAATACTATTATGATCTAAGACAAATATTTTAAATCTGAGTCTCATAATAAGATCAAATTCTCAATTTTAAAATGCCGAAACATGAACACTAGAATAAATTCACACCCATAATGAATATAAATAATGAATATAAGAAATTCTTATTTTAATAACTAATGAATATTTAGTACTTTTAAGGTCCTGTTTGATTTATGGAACACTACCAGAAAATCAATAAATACAAACAGAAATACCGAGAGAATATTTTTGTCAGTAAATTACCGACAGATTTTACAGATGGAAATGTTCCCTTGGTATTTACCGAGGAAATTACAGAAGGAAAAAAAAATTAAAACAAAGCAAAAAAAATTGATGACGTGCCATTTTTACCAATAGAATTACCGACGGAATTTATTCCATTGGTAAATATCGTAGGTAAAATCGTTGGTAAACTGTGAACACTATTCATCATGTCAATTACAAAGAAAATCACCGAGGGAAACTTTTGTCGGTATTTTACAAAGAGCTCTAAAACTATTTACTTCCCAATTGCACTTTTAATTATTGTTCTTTACAAAAAAAATCACCGACGGATTGAAAAGTCATCGGTTTTATTTGGCGATTTTCTGAAAAATTTAGCTTAAATTAAAATTTTAAATTAAATATTACTGACGGAATCACCAACATATTGAAAAGTCGTCGGTGATATTTGGCGGTTTCTGAAATTTTTTGATTAAATTCAAAATTTAAATTAAATATTACAAATGGAATCACCGACAGAATGATTAAAATATTAATATTTAATTATCCATCAGTAAAACACCCCAATAAAAAGCATATAATCCCTAATTTCACAACAGACCCGTCTCCATTCTTCTTCTTCTTTTCTCTCCTTAACTCCTTCACTTCTCCTCCATGCTCAGGTATGTCTTCTTCTCCTTTCTTATTTTTTTCTTCTTAGTTTTTTTTAATTAGTATACTTCACGAAATTTTTTTTTCTCTTCTTAGCTTCACTTGCAACTACATTAATGTAAAAAAAAAAAACATTCTTCTTTTTTCGTGTTTTTTCACTATATTTGTTTTTTATTTTATTTTTAATTGTTTTTGTTCTTAATAATTGTATGAATGTTGTTGTAGGATTTTTTTTTCATATGAGATCAATTTTTAGTTGATTTATTTATAGGATTTTTAAATTTTTTCCTATGAATTTTTTTAGTTGAATTTATTTTTTTGTGTTATTTATTTGTTGCAAATTTGTTTGAGTTGATTTTCTTTTTTTTTCCCAAGCATTTTGAGTATTATAGAGTGTTGATTAATATTAATTTAATTATTTTATAGTTTTGTAAAATAGATTTTTTTTAAATAATTACTGATGGAATTACATACGGTATTTTTTCGAGGGAAGTACCGACGGAATGAAGCGGGTAATTTTTTTTTTGCTCGCTTTTTCCGTCAGTAAATCCATCGGTAATAATATTTTTTTATTACCAACGGACTTACCGACGGATAAAAAATTATCGATGAAAGATTCACTCACAGAGCATTTCCGTCGGTGATTTCATTGATAAATTAATTACCAACGGAATGGTAGCGCAAATACCGATGAAAAATTCCGTCGGTAAATCTAAAGATTGTGGTAGTGGAAATGGTTTTTTAGAAACCACTTTCTAAACTTTTCTATGTTTGTTTATTATTAAAATTTTTGGTCAATGAAAAACATTTTTTAGTCAAAGAAAAAATTGGCTTGGTTTTCAGGAAAATATTTTCCTTTTAGTTTGGGTGAAAGACACTTTCTAGAAATTGTGGAAAATCCAAAAATATCTTTTTATTTGTTAATTATATCAAGTGTGGTTCTCAATCTTTTGATTGCTATATATTTTGTTTTGAATATTTGTTTTCTTCAATTTCACCCCATAGAATTTGATTTTTATACCAACTTTGGTCCTCAATCTTTTGATTATGATTTATTTTTCTCTTATCATTTTCTTAATTGAAATTATTTATCTATCAAATTTGGTTCCTATTCTTTTGACTGCTATTTATTTTATTTGAAATAATTTATGAAATTGATTTTTTTTCAATTTCATCCTCTTTCATATTTTTTATCTATCTGATTTGGTCTCCATGTTTTTTATTGCTATTTGTTTTATTTGAAATAATTTATTAAATTAAATTTATTTTTTCAATTTCATCTTCCTTTAATTTTTTTATATATCAGATTTGATCCACATTCTTTTATTAAACTTGAAAAAAATTAAAAATTTATTTTCTAGTTCATTTTTCATGACATAGCTAAACACTAAAAAATATTTTTTAACTTATTTTTCATGACACTACCAAATATAAAGAAATACTTCACTTTACAGGAATTCACTTTTCATGAAAATTATTTTTCAAAAAGAAACTACTTTCCGACAAACAAACAAAACCTAAAACTTTATGATAAGGATTTGACAAACATTTACATTTATAATTTTAAAAATATTAACCTCATCGGTATTATTAGGACATCCTCGAACCCACAGGTCTAGATTAACAAGAAAAGAAAAACAAACTATATTATTGTTTTTCTTTCTTGAAACAAAATCTCGAGAAAGAAAAGAAACAATATCTTGAAAATATTTTTCTAATCACACCCTGTAAGTGTAATAACATTATTTGGTGTGAGAAAGGAAGAAGTGCACACTACTCTCTCTTCTATTTTGTTTGTTTTTTTTCACACCATGTTTTTTTTTTTCCTTTGTTTTTATATAACCTTTTCTTCTCTCTGCACACTACTCTCTCTTCTATTTTGTTTTCTCAAAATCTGTCTTTTTTTTCACTTTTTTTTTCTTCTTTCACTCAGTTTTTTGTTTATTTTTCAACCTGATCCCTTGTGCTTCAGGAGGAGTTAATTAGAAATGCTCATGTTAATCCCTTACCCCTTCTTTAATTACCACTATGCTCGCTAAAACTTTTCATTGATTTTCTTTTTACAAATATTTCTCAATAATTTAATTTTTCAAAATTCATTAACATAAATAAAAAGGTTGAAAATCATGAAATGATATATATATATATATATATATATATATATATATATATATATATATATATATATATATATCTCTCTCACCTCATGCAATGCGGTTTCATTTATTTATTTATTTTTCTTCTATTTTAAAAATATAGTAATTAATTATAAGGTATATTTCATTAAGGAAAACAAAATATTTGGACTAGATGAACAAATAAAAACTTGAACATGAATCATTTAATTTTGTCAAACTTTATTAGTATCACACAAAATTCATTATGTTAGAAGTCTAGAGAGCTTAGTTTTATTCTAGAGGTGTTGCCTCTGCATGCGACTAATAAACATCTTAAAAACAGTGTTTTCAATCCTTAAAACAAACTTTTTATTTATTTTCATATTAAACAGTTTCTTTTACATTAGGACAAATAACTTAACCTTCATTTAAGATTTTAATTGGTTATATTTATTTAAGTATTACTACAAAGCATCAAGATGATGTTTTTTTAGTGTTTTTTTATATAGTTTTAATGTGATGATATCTAAAATTAAAAACAATCATGCAATACAATATTAAACAAAATATTAAATCATCTAGCAGGTGGTTCAATAGTAAAAATTTGGGATCAAGGGGTTTGCTGCTCTTGTGGTTTCAGGTTCGAGACCTGAGGTTGCTAACATTGATGACCACTAGAGACTTACCTGGTCATTAACTTCAGGGCCCGTGAAGATTAGTCGAGATGCGCGTAAGCTGGTTCCAACACCCCATGTGAATAAAAAAAAAGTATCTTGCAAGTGTGAAACGTTACTGTTTCTTAATGGAGCCGCTCAACAATAATGCTTGATCGATATAGCTTGTTGTCAACAACATCTGAGGTCATGGATGATGGGAAATCGAAAGCATAATTAGCAACGTTATTCATGCTAGCTTTAATTTTGATCAACAAACAGCTAGCAAGACACACACAGCTAATTAATTCACTTTCTTTTCTCTTCTAATTACTTTATTTAGCTATCATTTCGATGTGTCCCTAGCTTAGCATATGCAAAGCAAAGCATTAGAAGTAGACTAATACAAGTTGGGGGATTGGAAAATGGGTTAAATTGCAGCCTGTTTAATTCTCTATGTGTTCATCTCCAGCTTCAATCATGTACCTTTATGAAAAGTTGAATTAAAGCAACTTAATTATCTTTTATTTTTTTAATTTTACGTTAAATATTGAATGAGAAACATCAAAATTGGTAATTAAGGTTTATAACTTAATTAATCCCATTTATTAATTAATCCCCAACTTGAAATCACTTTTAAACCCTTTATTTGTTTTTTAGTTTTTTTTTTTAATGATAAAAGAGAAGCTTGAACTCAAGACTTGTTGAAGGAAGGAGAGGTGTTAATGTCAGTTGAGCTAACTTTTAAACTCAAAAGAAACTTCTAATTTCAAGATGTTAGGTTGAATCGCAAACGTATGTGAAACACCAAGATTGACGACGATGATAAGTTATTACTATGAACATCCATGTTTTCTTGTTGAATCACGTATATACTTTTCTTGTTGAATCACGTATAAATACTTTTATATATTTATTTTTGTGTTTTAAAAGTAATTTTTAGAAAAAATAATTTTTTTAATTTTTTTTGCAAATTATTTTTTTTTTTCAGATTATTTTGATGCATTTCCGAGTGAAAAGCAACCGCGATCAAACTCTCAAACACCCCCTTTACAACTACGCGGTCATGCCATGTTTTATCAAAAAAAATTGATGTTTTATGCTTTAAATTAATTTTTTAGGTGTTTTTGAATTGTTTTAATATGTTAATATTATAAATAAATTAAAAAATATATTATTTTTATATATTTATTGAGTTTCTTGAATAACATACACCTAATGAAAATAATAATAATAATAAAATATAATTATTCAGAAGTCCCTGCTATCCCATAAAACAAATCTAGAATTTTTTTTTTTTATATGATTTGATTTCCTTTACCAAGTCATACTAATCAAACTCTATTTGATCTCCCCATTAATAATGTAGAACATGCACGGGATGCGACAATTAACTTAAATATTTATTAATAATAAATATATATTTATATAAATATAAAAAATCATGTGTGATCAATTAATTAATTACAAAACATATTAAATTAATAATATTTTTTTAAAAAAATATGATTAATTTACAACTATTAATATAATATCAAACACGACTAAATTAGTAGAATAGTTTTTCATTACATGAATAATTATCCTTTTATCATCACCGTAGTGGCATGGCGAGCCCAATATTGTACAAAATTTATATTTTGCTATAGCTACATTCTTCACGTGCTGGGGTCAGTACCCTAGTTACGTTCGTACTCTGTTCTCTTATTATTGTTATTATTAGTCAGGCGGAGGCGGAGGCGGAGGCGGAGGCGGTGATATTTTAAACAGGAAAAGGAATCAAGATGAGAAAAAATCTGAAAGTGGCTGCTTGTACTGTT
>Ga0325403_1003996_pt1 | contig 13625 bp, 10 predicted proteins | sample PopdelMetagenome_19_FD_205665 | JGI IMG/M metagenome (GOLD analysis project Ga0325403, IMG submission 205665) | Populus deltoides microbial communities from Bellville, Georgia, United States - Xylem-PdKOR-R4 | ecosystem: Host-associated > Plants > Phyllosphere > Stem > Wood/Secondary xylem...
CACTTCGTGAAGGTGATCAACTCTCTTTGTTTCTTTCAGTAGACATACATTCATGGATAAGTTAAATTGCTCCATTTCCTAAGAATTTCAATTTATTTATTTGTTTTCTTGTTTTTTTTTTTTTTTTGGGGGGGGGGGGGGTTTACTTTGTGGTGGTTTTGTTTGTCCCGTTCCTTTTCTAGGAAAATCTTTTTACACACCATTTCTGTCTAGTATGGCTGATTTTAATGATGGTGTGGCTGTGTGGATGGTATGTAATTACCCCATTTCATTGGTTGTGGAATTTGAGTAGCAATAGTGTCCTTTGGTTTTAATCCATCAACATATTCTAACCTCTGTTAGTTAATGCAGGAAACGAGCTTCCTGTAGAGCTTCTTCAAAATTTGTTGAGGATGGCGCCCACAGCAGATGAAGAACTGAAGCTTAGGCTCTACAGTGGTGAACTTTCTCAACTTGGGCCTGCTGAGAGGTTCCTAAAATCATTGGTTGACATACCATTTGCTTTTAAACGACTGGAAGCCCTGCTTTTCATGTGCATTCTACAGGAAGAGGTTGCTACCACTAAAGAGTCTTTTGAAACCTTAGAGGTAGGAAACTGGATACTGTATTTCCTTTCAGCACTTGGTTTAACTCTTGCTTGTAAATGTTGGTTCTCATTTTTAACAATGTGTTGGAAATATCCGTGCTCATGCTCTGATGGTGAACTTGATAGTTGCACTTTTTCTACATCTGGGGAAGCAGACCGTTGTGGAGCTTCATGATTTTGGAAAGGCATGCCAAATTGTGGAGATGTATTTTAAAAAATCATTAAAATATTACTAAGAAAAGTTTTTGTGGAGAGCCACAACAGTATTTTTTGCAAAAAAAATAAATGCATATTGATATCAGTTTGGTGCCTTGTATCGGTTTCCCTTCATATGTGACTTGGAAAGTGCATGCATCCCTGCTAATGCATAGAGTGAAAGAGACCAGCCACTTATTAGACATTAGAGGATTGGTAGGATATGATAGAAAAGATAGCATTTGTAGAATACTGACTTAGGTTTGGCTTTCAGAACGTATGCATGTTCTTGCATATAAGATGCCTGGCTGTATAAAAATATTCCTACATTTGTAAAATTTGAATATACTAGCATGTAGAGGTGGTCAGTTTCTCTTGGTTATGATAAAGTCGCCGCATCTCACAATGGACTCTCTTTTCTGGCAATTTCTTGAATTTCTCCACTTGCCAAAATCTAATGTGATGCCATCTCCATCTAATATGGCAGGTTGCTTGCAAGGAACTTAGAAATAGTCGGTTGTTCCTCAAGCTTCTAGAAGCTGTTCTTAAAACAGGCAACCGAATGAATGATGGAACATTTCGTGGCGGTGCACAAGCATTCAAGCTTGACACACTTTTGAAATTATCTGATGTAAAGGGAATAGATGGGAAGACTACTCTCTTACACTTTGTTGTTCAGGAGATAATTCGCTCAGAAGGTGTGAGAGCTGCTCGTGCTGGACGAGAGAGCCGGAGCATCTCCAGTGTTAGTGTAAAAACAGACGATCTCCTTGAGGACATTTCCCCTGATACAGAAGACAACTATAGCAGTCTTGGTCTTCAGGTTGTTTCTCAATTGAGCAGTGAACTAGAAAATGTCAAAAGAGCAGCGGTTGTGGATGCTGACAGCTTAACAGGATCCGTGGCTAAACTTGGGCAGTCAGTGGTAGTAACCAGAAATTTCCTGAATAAAGACATGAAGAATTTAGAGGAAAATAGTGGATTCCATGAAACATTAAAAAGTTTTGTGCAGAATGCTGAGGTTGATATCATGTCACTTCTGGAAGAAGAAAAAAGAATTGTGACTCTGGTGAAGAGCACTAGTGATTATTTCCATGGGAATACCGGGAAAGATGAGGGTTTTCGATTATTCATCGTTGTACGAGACTTCTTAATAATATTAGATAAGGTATGCAAAGAGGTGGGAGAGGCACAAAAGAGGTCAGCAAAAACACGGAAAAAAGAGGCGCCAACTGCATCATCTCCCTCTCATAAGCACCAGCAACCCTCGCCTGATATTCGCCAGCGGCTATTTCCAGCAATTGCAGAGCGACGAATGGGAGATTCTAGTTCCAGTTCAGATGACGAGGGTTAATCTGAAAGAGGTAAGCTAAGACCCTATCAATAATTAATTTGTCGTTTATCCATTTAGAATTTATACGAACACACAAATTAACGTTATTCTGTGAACTTCAGATGAAGAAATTAAGGAAGTCCTTCACTTGTGTTATCCAGGTTGCTGATATCATGGGAGTGTAAATTACCCTTCAAGTCATTTGGTGGTGCTATCCACATTTTGAGGGAATCGTGGGGAAGTGCACGAAAGCTGCCAAATTGCGTTCACACATGGAGACCAAATTGCAATTTTAGCAGATGGGATTAATGGAGCTGAAAACAGATAGTAAATTAAGCCAGAAATTTCAGCCGGGGCTCAATGGATTCACGTTTAAAAATCCCTTAAATGTATTAACTTGTGCGTTGGTAGCAGTTAGGTGTATTGATGTTTATTCTTCCTCCATTTGAAATTCTTTGTTCAAACAAGATTGATTCTTTTTGTAGAATTTGGATGTCAATAGTGGAGCAATTAGATTGAAAATTACAATAGCATAAAAACAGTTGGTTTCTCCTTTGATGTTAAATAGCAGTCCGAAATGTGGAAGATCAGCATATGATGGAACTATAGACCCTCGAGTTAGAGTTTGTATTTTACATTTAAAAAGCATTTTTTAAAAGTTTTTTTTTAAATTAAATATTTTTTTATGATTTTGTGAGCAAAATTCTTGTTAAGCAGAATGAGGATGCTGGTGGTTCTGTTGGTTCCTATTCAAACCAAGAGGAGAATGTGGAGTAGTATGTTGGTTAAGGAGACACCAAGTTAAAACCAGTTGGCATCTATGGCTTTGCAGCTTCGCATGAAAGGAAAGCATGAACAGGCTGAGAAACTCATATTGTTTCCACTTCTACGTACTTTTGTTTCACCCATACTCTAATAAAGAATCAAGCTTCAGGAGGGAATGGGATTCTCTCGTCCTTGGGAGAAATTTTAGTTAATTTTATATATTTCTTTGGAGCAAGGAAAACACGTTCAGTAAATTGATGGATGGGTTATTACACGATGCTGTAGGACAAAAGCTAAGAGCGTTGCAATGGCGTTGTTATTTCCCTGGTCCCAATCCGAGCTCTAAGTTTTAGTCATTTCCTTAGAAATGGGATAAGAATTCAGGGTAAGATCAAGATCAGTTAAGGAGTACTTTCTAGTCACTTCACTGCCAGCAGAACCTGAGTCAAACAAAAAAGCTTTTAAAATTTTGAAGATAGTTGTATAAAAACTTGCGCTTCTCTAATCTTGGCATAATATGATAGCTGTGTAGGTAACAGCAGTCTCCGAGGTTCACCGCCACTTTCCGGATATATTTTAAGAATTTGGATGCAAGCCACTTTCTAGGTCTTGCATGGAAAAACAATCATGTTTTCATGGATTCTTTATATTTTGTGAGTCAAATTGTAAATGCACGAACTTTTTATTGGCGATTAGCTGGTTTCATTTGCTTTGTTTTATCAGCAAGAGGCTGAGAACATCAAGGCGAAGCAGGGGTGCCGGAGAAAATTCTAATAGACCACAGATAGTCTGTGGCACAAACAGGTAACTTAACACGTGATTTTCCAGTTAAATATGTATGTATTTTGAGCTTCTATCAAATACTTATGTTTGCTCAACTTGATTCAGCAACTCCACATGCCATTGTTTTTGTTTTTTTTTTTATTCTTATTTTCGAAAATTTCCAATTTATGCTCATCACTTTTATAATGATTTCTCTCGTATTGTTCTTTTCAGATATGCTATTCAAGGTGTTTCTGCGAGAAGAAAGGAGGATGAGGATGCTGATAGGCATCTTGCTCAATGGTCAGGCTGACGATGAATATGATTTTGAAGATGGCCCAAGGAGTAAGTCCCATAAGAAGGGCAGAGACAGTGATCACAAGGTCTCTGAGAAGAATGATCTCGCAAAGCGCATTTTGACTCAGCAAGAACGCCGTCATTTTATCTTTGAGAATCCAAACCGGCCAAAACATCTTGTTGTGTCGATAGCAAACTTCACATATTTGATGTTGCCTCAGTGGCGGCCTGTTGTGCCTGGTCACTGCTGCATCTTGCCAATGCAGGTAAGCTTAGTCTAGTTGCTTTGAGAGTAGGCTCAGTTACCAGTTGTATGATTTGTATTTTTCACCATTGAATTAAAACTTGTCATTTGTCTTGGATTTGTTCTCATAGATTGCATTTGGGAGAATTGATCTGTCTCATAATTATAGTTAACAATTTGAAAATCTGTCTGTATTTGAAATTATCCGTCTGTATTTGAATTACTACTTGTCATTTGTCTTGGATTTGTTCTAATAGATGGCCCAAAGATTCTCGAGAACATGAAACAAGAATTGTTTCGATGATTTAGGAAGCAAAATAAAGTCATCCACATCGTGACGTAAACGATAAAGGATTTTATTTCTAGGAATGCCATAGGTGAACCTTCTGTTATTTCTGCTCTTCACCTGGTTTTTGTCTTTACAGCATGACTCATCCGCAAGGAATGTTGACAATAATGTGTGGGAAGAAATTCGAAATTTGAATAAATGTCTTATGATGTTCTCCAAGCAAGAGAAGGATTTAGTGTTTCTTGAAACAGTGATCAGCTTGTCTAAACAAAGGCGCCATTGTTTCATCGAGTGTATTCCTTTGCCTCGAGAAATTGCTAGGCAAGCCCCTCTCTATTTTAAGAAGGTTAGCTTTTTCTTATTAATTTCCTGTTTTTGATGAATCAATTTTTGCTTCCCTTTTTTAGTTTTCTAGATTTTACCGGATTATCTCCAAAGAGGAGAAGAGCTGATCTGCTAGTAACTATTGATTGAGTGCACTTTGATGAATATATAACAGCAGGATTGCCAATGCACTGTAACAATAATGTTCTCTAATATTTAGCAAATTGTTGAAAGTAAATGGGGTCAAAGTGATGAATATATAACAGCAGGGAGAAACCATAATGAAAAGTAATTTATATCCATGCAAGATTTTGTGCATGCTTCTGATATCAACCCAGTAGCTTTCTTTCTGGGAACAATGTCATTACCAGCCATTCACATATGTAGATGTTGCTCGTATACGAGAACAAATACATGACTTGCGCACTCCTTTACATGTTCACTTGTCCATTCCTAACAAATACTTGCACTAGTTACTGAAGTTCATTTCAGGCGATTGATGAAGCTGAAGATGAGTGGAGTCGACACAACACAAAGAAGCTCATTGATACAAGTGAGAAAGGACTTCGTGGTTCAATCCCCAAGGACTTCCCTTACTTTCATGTTGAATTTGGCCTAAGTAGGGGTATGTCCATGTTATCGATGACAAGAAAAACTTAAAAGCAGCCTTGGTAATGTTATGAGAGGAATGTTATATCTACCTGAGGAAGACATGTACCGACGCCAGAGGCATGGATCGATGGAGGCACAAAAACTGGCAGTTGCACAAAAACTATTTTTCTGGCAAATAGCTTTTAGATAGCCTCACTCTTTTTGAACTTTTGTATTCAAGAGCTCTGTAGAAACAAGCATTTTGATTGTCCAACAGCTTAGATAGCCAACCTTGAAGCTAAAATTCAGGACAAGAAGGGTTTCCCACCAGCAGTTGATTTTTTTGTTGGAAAATAGCTAGAAGATGGCAACACTTTCGCTAATTTTCAACATCTCTGAACTTCTGATTGGGCTGGCTTTGAAAATCCCGTGGCAAGGTCCTGTTATTCACACAATGCTTTCTTCCCATTTTGCTGTGGATGGTTGTGCTGTAGATAGCCTTATTTGTAAATCTGGAAGTTTTTGTAGCTGCAAAATCAACTTCGACTGGTGATAGTATGTGAGATGCCGTGTTCATCAACATAGATATAAATTTATGATTCACCATGAAGTTACAGATAACTCATATTACTGTATCTTTTGGTTATTAATTCGATCGTATCAGTTCTAACTATATTCTTTTGTATTTTCGAATGAAGATAATTGCTTTATTGTTTTGCATTTGAACTGGAAAAAATCATTGCTTTAAAATATCAATCCAGACTTCTTTGATTTAAGAGAGGAAGAGAAGAGGGTTGCGTAACTTAGTGACTAATTTGTTTTGTTAATCTAATTAATAATTAATAATAATTCAAATAATTTATTGTTTTGTATTTTATTTCTGGAAAAATAAAATTAATTTTAAATAATATAAATAAATAAAATTAATTGTTTTACTATTTTAAAATTTTATTTTATTTTATAAATAATTTTAATATCGCTGAAAATAATTTATTGATTTACCACCGTGTCCCGCTATAAAAATTATGAAAGAAATTCCCAGCAAATAAACCTCTGAAGCCAAGCCCAACTCAATATAGTAGGCCCACGTTACAAGCCCAACGAACCTCCCACACCGTTAAAATCGAAACCCTGACGCCGTGTGATTCGATATCGATTTCGATTTCAAATCAAATGCCCCTCCCTCTCAACGGCTATCTCTTGCACTTTCTCTATTTGCTTTCATCTTCTAATTTCAATCTTTCTCTCTACAACCCAACAAAATCACAACAAACTCTCTTTCTTACATGGATAAATCTCTAACAACAATAAACCCAAACCCATAACGACGACAACGACAACCAGGTATGTTTTTTTTGGTGGGTCGTCTCTCTTATTATTGCTTGTTCAAGTGTTAAAAGAATCATCAAGCAGTGAGGTTTCTTTATCTCTCAAGTCTTTAGCTTTCACATGTTTTTTTTCGTTACAAGTCATTTTAAGTTAGCCCTTTGTTTGTTTCCTTCTTTCTGGGCCACTCTGCATTTTGCCAGGGACTTTAATGATTTATTTATTTGAATGCTGGGTTCTTAACAAGACTACACAGTGACTTAAGTTAGCCATTGTGAAATCCTGACAGAAAATGAGATCTAAAGGCCTTTTCTTTTGGATTTCCATGTTTTTGACAAAAGATACATATTTTGGTCTATTATTGGATGCAAAAACGGAAAAGAAATAGACTTTTTAGATTTTAATGATAATAATAATTTTTAGTCTTTGTTTAATCTTGGGAGAAAAAACATGGAAAATCTTATTAAAATTGGTATCCAAATCTTTGGTTATTTTGGGTTTTATTTGATTTCTTATGATCTGGAAACTAAAGATTGGCCTTGCTCGTTGACATGTAGGTTCTTCATAATACAAGAGGGACAGTAAATAGGGTTTGTGGTCTTAAGGATTTTAATCACTTTTTTAATGGTGGTGCTTTATGCTGCCCATCTGTTCTTAATTAGACCTGGAAGAGGGATGCAATGCTCTTTTGGGAAGAAAAAAATAGCACCATAGGAATTATTATGCTGTTGCCCAGTATTTGATTTGGTTAGTTGGATTTGAACCTCTTGACATATCCACAATGTGATCTTCAATATATATCTATTTGTGGTAATGTGTTCTCCATTGACATAATTGCTCTTAAATCAACTTCAATTTGTCATCTGAAAGATTTTTGCTTGTGAACAGGTGAGATTTGTTTCTTTTAATCTTTAGAGGAAATGGGTGAAGAGTTTGATGAAGCGAAAGCAGAGATTGAGAAGCTCAAAGCAGATTTGAAACTCAAAGCAGAATTGGCTGACAACCTGAGGAAAGCTCATGGTGAACAGCTTATCCGAACTCAAGAAGCATGTTCTAAGATTGAGAAACTGGCACGAGAATCAAATGGAAAGGAAGAGGAGATCTCCAAGGTGAAGCGGATGTGTGAAGATTTGCAATGCAGTTTGAATGAAAAAGAGTCCGTTATCAGACGTCTAAGCACTGCAAATGATAAGCTTAGAGTTGATTGCGGTGAGAAGTATAAAAAATGGGAGGAGGAGAAAAGGGCGATAGTATTAGCACTAGATGAGGCAAATGAGAAGAACATAGATCAAGAGCAAAAGATTAATGTGTTTATGGCAGAAATTGAAGGTCTCAAGGGGCTTCTATCGGCTTCTCAGAAGAAATGCTTGGAAGCAGAGAAAAATGCCAAAGCATCCAAAGAGGTGAGGAAAAGGGATGCTATGCTACTCAAGTTAGAGGAGGAGAGCATGAAAGTAGAAAATCAGCTAAAATGGAAGAAAGAACAGTTCAGCCATCTAGAAGAAGCACATGAAAAGCTCCGAGATCAGTTCAGGGAAAGCAAGAAAGAGTGGGAGATGGAGAAGTCCACATTGATTGACGAAATTTGCTCACTGCAGTCACGCTTAGATTCTCAGACCAGAATCTTAGAAGATCTTGAAAGACGGTTCAAGATGTGCAATGAAGCCTTAGCTCGTGAAGAAAGCAGGAGAAATCATCTGGAAGTTGAGGTTTCTGAATTTAAAGCACGCTTTGAGAATGTTTTCACTGAGTGTCAGGATGCAAAGTCACAACTAGAATGCTTGGCCACTCAGAGGGACAGAGAAATTGCAGCTCTGAGACATTCTTTGGCTACAAAGGAGACATTTTACAAAGAAATCGAGTACAAAGCAGGGAGGCTAGAGAAAGAAAATCAGGAGTTGCTGGTGTACCTTAAAGAACTTCAGGAGGCTGGGATTCGGGAAACGGGAAATTCATCTTCTTTGGCAAAAATGCGAAACAAACTCAAGAGTTTGGAGCAGATGCACAAAAATTGTTCTTCAAATCTTAGAGCTAAAGAAGCTGAATGGAGCTTTCAACAGGAGAAATTGACTGAAGAGCTGGATAATTACAGGACTGCACTAGAGAGCAAAGAAACAACAGTAGAAGAACTTGGGATAGAATTGGAAATTTGTCACTCTGTGATATTGCAGTTGAAGATGCAGAATGAGGAGGCTTCGACAATGCTACTGGTGTTGAAATCAGGTATAACTGAGGCTCAGCTGAACATTGAGAATGCTGATACTGAGGCAAGACTTCGTGACAAAGAAAGGGGAGAAAATGTCTCTCTCTTGATGAGGCAGCGGGAGACAAAGAACACTGCTCTGGCTAAAGTGATGACAGATTTCGAGGATGAACGTCAAAAGGTTGCATCTTTATTGAAGAGAATTGAGGACCTGGGTCTTGTTGAAGACCAACGACTACTGTTGCAGAAAGAGCTTGAAAGATACAAAGAATTGCTTGAGGAATCGTCCAGAAGTCAACTTTGCTTCAAGAAGCAAGCTTTGCAGACAGAAACTGACTTGAAAGATAAACTTAAGGCAGTTTGTGATGACTTGGACGTGGCAAACTCAGAATTAGCCAAAGAACATCAGAAGTTAGTATCTTTGTCAAGGAAAGCCAAGGCCTTGGATCTTATAGAAGAGAAGTGTCTCTTGATGCAGAAAGAGTTGGAGAAGTACAAGGAAGCGCTTGAGCAGTCATCTAGGCATCAACGTTGCCTAGAAAAGCAAGCTTTGCAGATTGAAAACGATTCGAAAGAGAAATTCAGAGAAGTTTGTGATGCATTCGACATGGCCAGTTCTGAATTGGCGGAACATCATGAGAAGGTGGAATGTTTTTCTAGGAGGGTTGATCACTTAGAACTGTTTGAAGAGCAACGGCTCCTGATGCAGAAAGAGCTTGAGAGGTATAAGGAAATGGTTAAGCAATCATCGAGTAAGCAGCTTCTCATAGAAAAGAAAGCTTTGGATGTGGAAACCGGCTTAAAGAAGAAACTACGAGAAGTTTATGATGCGTTGGACACTGCAAATGCTGAATTAGCTAAAGAAAACGAGAACGCAGCTTCTTTGTTGAGAAGGGTTCAATCTCTTGATCATATTGAAGAGCAGAACCTCCAGCTGCAAAAAGAACTCAAGAAATACAAAGAAATGCTCGAGGAGTCATCCAGGTGCCAACACCGATTGGAAAAGCAAGCTCTCCAGAATGAAAAAGACTTGAAAGAGAAACTTCAAGAAGTTTGTGATGCCTTAGACAGATTGAAATCTGATTTTGCAGCTAAAATTTACGAAGGACATGCTCTGGAATTTGAATTGTGGATGTGGAAAACTATTGCTCATCGCTTAAAAGATGATCTTGAAGAAAGCCAGTTGTTGCGCAAAGACATAGAAGCTTCTCTTCTATCACAAGTAGAAGTTGAGGAAACCATCAAGCAGGAGAAAGATGACCTTGCCCGTCTATTAAAAGCAAGGGACAGTAGAATATATAGCATGCAGCATCAGATTGATTTCTTTGAGAAAGAGCTTAAAACAAGAGAGTCAGCTGCAGCCACTTCTGCAAAGGAGACAGTAATGTCCTTTGAATCAGAGAAAGAGGGTTTTCTACGAACCATGAGAGAGAAGGACAAAATTTTAGATGATCTGCAGAAAGAGGTTGGGTGGCTGGAGCAAGAATCGCTGAAAAGAGAACTTGAAGTTTCAGTGTTGACACTGGTAGAGGCTGGAAGAAAATTTGATCTTGAAAAAGAACATTTTATCCAGCTCATGGAAGAGAAAGATCAAAGAATAGACGACCTCTTGCAATGTGTAAGGTCGAGGGAACAAAAATTTAATGGCACGTTGATCTCTTTCTCTTTGGAGCTTGCTGAGAAACAGGCTGAGATTGGTTTGGTCCATGAGGCCTGGGAGAAGATTGCTTCAGCCGAGATTCTGGCCCAACTGGAAATTGAAGAGAAGAAAATGATGTTAATGGAGCTGGAGGATGACATCTTTTCTGTAAAAAAGAAACTGGAATTGCAGGAAAAAACACTCTCGGAATCGAAACACAAGGCAATAGAAATTGAAGCTGAACTAGAAGAAAAACTGCTGGAAATGAAGAAATTAGAGAATCTAATGGAGACGAAACTGAGAATGTCAGAAGCCTCGGTAGATGAGCTGAAAAAAGGGAACAAAAGTTTGGCTGAAAATGTAATGAAGTTGTCATCAGAAAGGGACAATTTGATTGGCTTTTTCACGGGACTTGGTGAGAGAATCAGCCAGTTCTCCAATGAAGACATGCAATTGATGGGAACCTTGGCATGCATGGTGCAGTCATTTGACAATAGTGGATCATCTAGTCCCATGTTGAAGTGTAATACTGAGCTTTTCAATGCTGTGAAGGAGAATGTCAATACTTGTCCTTCACCAACAATAAAGAGACTCCAGTCTGTTCTTGAGGAGAGAGCACCATTTAGAGATCTCAACCAGCTATAACTGGGAAAGAGTTAGTAATATAGCTTGCAATATGCTAGGGTGATTCTTCCTTTAACATGTCTTAGTGATTGCTATTACCATGCGATTTTCAAGCACGGAATCTGCTTGCGCTATGTATATTAGTATATATGATGTGCACGTTTGAGCAATTTGTTGTGCATAGAGAATTTTCTATGCGATTTTTATACATGCATTTCTTTCCTAGCACCACACCTAGCGCTCACAAACTCAAACAGGCCTAAATGTTTCCAACAGTGATTGAAGCTTCTCTGAAATATATCAATTAAAAAGAAACTACGCAAGCTAAAAGACCATCATTAATTAGCTCCTCACAATAGAAACGGAAAAACAGTCTTGATGTGTAAACAAGCAAGGGAGGACCAGTCTTCCGTCATTGATAAATTAAGACGGAAGCAACTTGGCAAGTCAACATCCATGTTCTTGGTATAAACCACTCCAATGTATTCCTGAGTTTGCTGTAATAACCATTCTAATCATGGCCTATCTATTAACAGACTCGTTGTCATCTCTTGTAAATTCCACTCGATACCAATCATATACCATCAGGACACCACTCCTAAGCACTTGCATAGACTGTATTATCACATATTGGTGGCCCAACAATCCTGTCAATTTCTACACCTAGAAAAGCAATAATCCCAGGAACCATATCAAGCTTCGGCAAGAAATTGATGCAAATCTAGCACTAAAAATCCTTCAGCCGCTTTAAAATGCAAGCGTCAATATCAACCACCTATCCTCTCGCTCTAAACCCCAATTAGAAAACAACACTCCACACCCACTGCCTGCCACACATCCCATCTCATTCGAAACAATAATCAGATGATGCAATCAAATAAGGATAGATTCAAATCGTGCATTAAATGCCATTACATAGAAAAAAAATATTTTCCACCATAACATGAGCACAAAGATGATGATCAATTTATATTCACATCATTAATTGTAAAGCCCTAACTAATAAAACTACCCTTACATGAACACGGCCTCAAGTCCTAAAATCTGAAGAAAAATTGAAGCTAAAAGACTTAAATTATCACAGTGAAGTCACAGTGACAGAAAATACACTTCCTTTAAATCTCTTCCTTCACATTTAACTGTCATCATCAGCTGAGGCCTTGGAGGAGCCACCAGTCTTCTTTGGGAGGAGAAGGTTGTGGATGTTAGGCATCACACCTCCGTTAGCAATTGTAACATCACCAAGAAGCTTGCTTAGCTCTTCATCATTCCTCACTGCTAGCTGGATGTGGCGTGGCACAATACGGGTCTTCTTGTTGTCTCTTGCTGCATTTCCAGCCAATTCAAGTACCTGACAGCACAACATACACAAGACCCATCAAACACAAAACCAATTGATAAGATTAACTTTCCCTGATTTAGGCTTTGAAACAAAAATTCAAAGCTCTCAGATTCAGACATGGAAATTTAAGAACACCAAAATTGACTAAGGAACAAGTTCAAACCCTAGATTCCAAAAATCCCAATAAGCGAAATCACAGACTAGCCACGGCCACATCTTCAAAAACACAATTAACAGGATAATTTCCGAATACAAGAAGATAATTCCCAAAAAACGATCAAGATCACCAAAAAAAAAGAACCCTAGATTCACAAAATCATACCAAAACACTTCGAAGAGAGAAGATTAAAGAAAAAAATTGAGGCATTATTACCTCAGCAGCAAGATATTCAAGTACAGCAGCAAGGTAGACAGGAGCGCCGGCGCCAACACGCTCGGCATACTTTCCGGCCTTCAAGAATCTAGCAATACGACCCACCGGAAACTGCAGACCGGCCTTGCTACTCCTTGATGTAGCCTTCTTTGCTGTTCCAGATCCTAGGGTTTTGCCTCTGCCAGCCATTGATTGACTCTTTTGGAACAAATAGTCGAAACGAAATGTTGAGTGTCTTTCTTTTGGGAGAGGATAAATGCTGAGAGAGGAAATCTGAAGTGCGGAATAGGCGTTTTGGGGTTTATATAGGAGAAGAGAAAATCGGGGTGGCCAATGAGAGAGGAGTACGCGGATCGAGATCCGTGGCCGATGGATTGGAAATGGAAGGACGGTGGAGATGCTGTAAACTTCTTGGTTTTGTTATGGGAAATTTTCGTTGGGATTGCGGATTGGTGGATCGACTGAAATGGGGTTTTGAAAGTAGCATTTGGTTATTGCAATACATATAAATAAAATTGTGATTGATAACGTTGTATAAAATAAAACTATTATATATATATATATATATATATATATCTATCTACCCTCGTCAAAATATAAAAATAATATATATATATATAATTATTTTACTTTTTATTTGAATTATTATTAAACTTTTATATTAAACAAATAATTAGATATTATTTTTTTAATTTATTTTACATTAAATATTGAAATTAGTAATAGTATAAT
>Ga0325403_1003998_pt1 | contig 13624 bp, 9 predicted proteins | sample PopdelMetagenome_19_FD_205665 | JGI IMG/M metagenome (GOLD analysis project Ga0325403, IMG submission 205665) | Populus deltoides microbial communities from Bellville, Georgia, United States - Xylem-PdKOR-R4 | ecosystem: Host-associated > Plants > Phyllosphere > Stem > Wood/Secondary xylem...
GAGGGAAAATTACTTTTCTTGAGGAGAATTCCAAATAAAAGTTGTCAAAGCAGATTTCTAAGATTGGTTTTATGATTAGGGACGCTGAGCATGTAGTTGGTGGATATAATTTTTTTAATGAAAAAACCGTAAAGAGGTTGAGATATTTTATCATTGAATATATATTTGTAAAATTAATATTAAAATAATTTAAATTTGAGTTAGAAAAAATTGTTTTTCTTAGTTATTGTTGTTTTTATTTAGTTTAGAAAAATATCTTCCTGTTTTCATTTAGTTTAGAGAAAATTAAATATCTGTGATTAGTAATCTTATTTTTTTTAGTTTAATTATTTTTTAAAATAACTCAATAATTATTGACTCATCGAGGAAGATCAAAAACTAATATAAATAAAGTTGTTGAGTTTATATTTCATGTATTATACTTCTATGTAAAACCATACTGGGCTTCTTCTTATATGTGTTTCTGTCTGTTTCAACATATCTTGGAATCCCTCTCCATTTTCTTATCCCCTACCTTTCCCTCTTCCAAAAGACACAGCGCTCGTAGCAGAGATCAACCTAATCTCAGCAGACGCAAAAGAAAGAAAGTTTTCATTTTTACTTGGGATTTGTTTTGGTGACAGACAGACAGATAGAAAAAGAAAAATGATGCCTCTTCTCTAAATCCTACTTGAAAGGAAAGAGAGAATAAAAGCTGTCAGATACGGAAATATCCAACATTTATTTCATTTCCACAGGCCTCTTAATTCTTATCAGATGCCCTCCCCTCGTGTGCTCTCTTTTCCTTCCATTAATGCTCCAACTATCTTCTCCTCTCTCTCTGAAATTAACCCTCGTCATATACATATACACATACGCCCAGCTACTCGTGTGAGTACACAATACCACTAGATGTTACAGCACTAAGATATCTATCACAAAGCTCAATATCTCATGGCGGTTTCTGTTTGTCTTGTTCTCTTTATTGTTCTCCCAGCGATAGTCTTTATCGTTCACAGGAGTTCCCGGTTCCGGAGGCTCCGGCTGCCGCCGGGGAGTTTGGGTCTGCCCTTCGTTGGAGAGACTCTACAGCTGATATCTGCATACAAGACTGAGAACCCTGAACCGTTTATAGATGAGCGGGTGAACCGGTTCGGTTCGTTGTTTAAAACCCATATTTTTGGTGAACCGACCGTTTTTTCTGTTGACCCGGAAACGAACAGGTTCATTTTGCAAAATGAAGGGAAGCTGTTTGAGTGTAGTTACCCCGGTTCGATAAGCAACCTGCTGGGAAAACATTCTTTGTTGCTGATGACGGGTAATCTTCACAAAAAAATGCATTCCTTAACCATGAGTTTCGCTAACTCTTCAATCATCAGAGACCATCTCTTGGTCGATATAGACCGGTTGATCCGTCTCAATTTAGATTCTTGGTCCGACCGGGTTCTTCTCATGGAGGAGGCCAAGAAGGTAGCTTCTGTTATTTTATCTTCCTTCTAATTAAGAAACTCAGGACGCCTGTTCCTAATGATGCCACTGAGTTGACTCGGTGTTGGGTCGTTCCAGTTTACTTGAATGATATTATTGTTATTATGGTTCTCTGTCTTGTGATTCACGTTACAGGGAATTAAACTGGTGGGTGACAAACATTCCAAGCATGTTAGCAGCTTAGCATATAAAATTAAACCAGACTAGTAGTAAAAGTCACACTCACATACGCACGAATTACTTTTATTCCCTTAATTAACCATGCTTCTTGCTATTATTAATTTATTTTTGCTGTTATATACTTGGTTTTTCTGCAGTTAGAAGGTTCCATCTAACTAATTGCACGCCATTAATTAATTAGCAAGCACTTTACTAATTTTATCTGGGCCACGCCGTCTAATATTTTCCTTCTTCTCTTTGATCCGTTTTTCTCATTTTATTGTCTTGGGCATATGTTCTTTTCAGACTACATTTGAGTTGACAATGAAGCAGCTAATGAGCTTTGATCCATGTGAATGGACCGAGAGTCTGAGAAGAGAGTACGTGCTTGTTATTGAAGGCTTTTTCAGCGTGCCTCTACCCATCCTTTCCCCCACATACCGCAGAGCTATCAAAGTAAATATTCTCCTGTTTTTTTTTACCCCTCCACACTTTTTTCCATTTTAATCACATTTGTATAATCAATGGAAAATGTCAATTCTTTAAAAAAAAAATGGCTTAGGACGAATGTAAAGTAACCAAGATCATTGGTCGTTTTTTTTCCCCTTAATTTGTATTGATCTTTTTTCTGCCCTTGGATTTTTGAAAGGAACGGATCAAGGTTCGCCTTTTCTTTTTATTCATGAAAAAAAGGGTTCTCACTGATGTTACATATTAATCCTGACGTACTTATCTGTTGAAACTTTGTAGGCTAGGACTAAGGTGGCAGAGGCTTTGAGTTTGGTAGTGAAGCAAAGGAGGATAGAGAGTGAGTCAGGAGAGAAAAAGAAAGACATGCTTGGAGCTCTTTTAGCTTCAGATGATCATGGAGGCTTCTCGGACGAGGAAATAGTAGATTTCTTGGTGGCTCTGCTTGTTGCAGGCTATGAAACTACATCTACAAGCATGACTCTTGCTGTTAAGTTCCTCACCGAGACACCTCTGGCTCTGGCTCAGATCAAGGTAAGTATTTTTGAATCACGTCTTCCATTATTTTTCCCCCCTTATTATTAATCCTAACTAAGCTTAAACCTATTTTCCTCTCTTTGGGGGGGTTCTGGGGAGGTTGGAAGGCAAAAAAGTGAAGTACCATTTTTCTAGTGGACCCAGATTCCTATAATCATCTTGTTGGCCTCCATAGAAACCTTCTTCTTTTCTTTTTTTCTCCTTACATCATGTCAATTCTCAACCGTTCACATTGAGTGGTAGGATAAAGAGAGAACAAAAAAGATGAAACGGGTTGTTTGTTTCCTTCTCTCGCACGTGATCTATGCGAAAACTGTATGTAATAGGACCAAAAACCTTTGCCACACGAGTTCATACAAAAGGTCTCCTCTTGTAGGGGTGGTAGATGTAATTCATCGAGCATGTTGTCTTTTTTAAGAGATCGGGGAAGTCATACAGTAATTCCATAAATCGCTTTAATGCGATCAATAAGAACATCGATCATTTTTTTAATATAATGATACAGAGTATTAGTGTTAAAATCAAATATAATAGTATTATAGGAATTAATATATAACATAATGATTATATGGGGGTAGTAAATAAGCAGTGGAAATGTTGTTCACACAGGAAAAAGAAAGAGGATTTTGAGATATATCAAAACTCTAATTATAAAATTATCAATAAATTCAACGACTAAATCATCAACAGTAATTATAATGTGCTGCCATACTTATCTTGAAAAACAAGTGAGCCACCACCTTCATCTTTAAACGACGAGTATAACACACTGTAGTCATTATTGGTAATTTTTTGTTGTTGGGTTCGTCTGATAAAACCAGTAATGATATAATTGAATTTTAAGTGCGCCTCCAAGATTTTTTTTTTTTTTTGCTATTTTTTCTTGTTGTAATAATTGAGTCTATTTTATAATTTCCATGAAATGCTCCATTTTTTAATGGTGATAAGTTTGAGTGTCTTCTGTCTCCATTCACTACTGTGTAATTTCTCTCATTTTTTCTGAAAAATGTTATTTTATTAAAAAAAATTACCAAAGTACTAATTTAAAATATATATATATATATATATATATATCAATTGTGTACCACCATTTTTTTCCACAGTGAAGTGACTGTATTAGGTTTCTATGATGTCGGTCAAAAGTAGATGCAAAAGTACATGAACGTCGTAAAGGTCAAAGTAGAACCCAACATTCGTCGAAGCGGACAAAATGATACCTTCTAAGAACCTGGCTGCTACCCTGAATTCCCTGTTCTTTTGACCAATTTGTCTTTCCCTAAATGACCTATAAGTCTAAAACACCCTTCATCAAATGATTCTCTTCTGGGTGGGTTTTTTTTTTCCGGTAGCTAAACATCCGGCGAGTCGTATTGGGATCATCGGAAACACTCGTCTCTGATTTCGATTAAGAAGATCATCCAACGGCGGTGACCGATGTAATGAAGTTTTTTACCCCTAGTCTTGCAAGCGTGCGAATCTGACCCTTTTTGTTTATTCCTAGGATTGCTTTGTTCCTTTGTGCCTGCGGTGTGATGGTTAAATCACAGCCGTTGGGATGCATTTGAATCAGTGTGGCGTGGGTCCGTGAGGGAACCCCATGATCATTGTCACCAGTTATCAAATTGGGCTTAGAAAATACTTTTTGAGTGATATGGATAAGACTTGCCCGTAGCTTAAGATGCCCACAAAAGCCCGCGGGCCACGCTTAAATAATTCTTTATTTCATTATTATTATTGTATTTGAACTGGCAGGAGGAGCATGAACAGATTAGAGGAAAGAAGGGCGAGGAGGGAGCTCTTGAGTGGAGTGATTACAAGTCAATGGCCTTCACTCAGTGTGTAAGATACATTTACATGACTAATTAGACTCATTAACAGGACTATAGGAACTTGATCTTGATTTAGCCTTGCTTAACTCTATTTTTTTGCGTTTATGCTATTTTTTTTCAGGTTGTTAATGAGACTTTGAGAATAGCAAACATAATAGGTGGGATATTTAGACGAACAATGACAGATATAAATGTTAAAGGTGGGAAGATTGTTCGTGGCATATTTATCTTTATAGTATATTTTACCAGCTAACAATATCTCTATCCTTAATCTATGCAGGTTATACAATTCCTAAAGGATGGAAGGTTTTTGCATCCTTTCGTGGTGTACATTTAGACCATGAATACTTCAAAGATGCTCGAACTTTCAATCCGTGGAGATGGCAGGTAAATCTCTTTGCTGGCTCATGTATTTCCTCTTTTTGATTACTTCAACAAGTGACGAGCGAGTGTTTTCAAAAAATAAATATTCATGAGCAGGACGACTCGGGGGCAACATGCCCAGCAAATGTGTTCACTCCTTTTGGAGGAGGGCAACGGTTATGCCCAGGATATGAACTTGCTAGAGTAGAACTCTCTGTTTTCCTTCACCACCTGGTCACCCGTTTCAGGTATCTCCTGCAATCTTTTTCCATCTTCCCCGTGCATGAAAGCCTATAAATATAATCTGTAGTGCTAACTTTTGTCTGTGAACTTGTATTTTCCAACAGTTGGACCCCAGCTGAACAAGACAAGCTGGTTTTCTTTCCAACTACGCGGACACAAAAGCGATATCCCATCAATGTGCAGCGTAGAAATCGTGTCTAAGCCATGTAAAAGTATTAGAGCAAAAGAGAAGTGATGTAGAAGAGCTGGAGTCCTTTTAATGATGGATCCAATAAAAGCAAGTCATAAGATAGAAGCTTATTTCGAGTTCTGGTATAATGGATACCATGAGTAGAGGTCTTGGGCTAGAGACGATTACTCAACTCCTACCGCGTCGACTCCCGTGCAAATTGACGACTATACCCTTGAATAAAAACATTCTCCCCGTTACTCAGGCCACCCACCCCAAGCTGTAACCGCCACTATATACTGTCAGTAACAAATAATTTTCTTCGTTGCATGCAGCAACCAGCTAGTGTTTAAATCTACTATATTAACTAAGGCGATCTTTCCTTGGAAATATTCCAAGTGGCGTACGTAATAGTAAGCTTGTTTTTTCAATTTAATAAAGAAGCATCATACTCTAGAATCGGCCGTTTCTTTCTTCTGGACTGACGTTGTGATGAATCTAAAATCTTAAAAAGTTGAGAGTTAAGACGTCTGGTGCACCATGTGATCTACATTTTAATGCTACTGTTTGCTGGATGGCAATGCTTGCAAGTTGCAGGTCAAGATACTAGGGGACTCAAGCCTTTTTTTTTTTTTTTAGATTTGGTGGTGGTGGTGTGAGTTTTAAAGGATTTGTAATTGTAGTTAATTTTTAAAAATATATTAAAAGAATTTTAAAAACAATACATGAATGATCTAAAAATATAAATTTAAAATAAAAAAATAAATAGTATTTTGAAAGATAAACTAAGGAGATTGAGAGGGTATAGCTGTCAATTAAAAAAATGAGTGAGTGGGGGTTCAATTATAGCGTGAGTGCGATTAGCACCTCCTCCGGAGGGCAGATCCCCTTAGTGGAAGCCGGCAACCATCGCTCTCTTCTCATGAAAGATTGGGTTATCGGCTCTCTGGGCAGGTGGGACCTGAATCATCACATCACATGCAAACCTCTCACTCCATGCTTCAGCCCCAAATGTAACTTCCCTGCTGCAATTACTAATTTTGCAGCAGCTCTAGCCAAAAGTTGTAATCATTAGATACAACTTTGCCTACAAAAGTATAGACTCCACCTTCACCTGGAGCCTGAGTAAAATAAATAAAAATAGGAATTGGATTATTCAACCATATAGACAGTATTTGAATTTGCTCGTCATGGATTCGGTCAAGGTACAAAATAAACTAAAAGCCTACTAAATATTATGATCGAGCAATTTATGCGTTTTGTAGGTGAGCATCTTCTCCTCGAGCCCCTCGAGTCCTGATTTCTCTTTATGTTGGACCCAGATCATGAACTCAATCATTTCTTCACTGGACGGCCGAAAAAATGCTATGAGCGGATAATTTTATTCGATACTGCAACCAGATTTTGAACGAGGACAAGAAGCAAACAATACGATTGCTTTAGGCTGAATATGCGGCGCTCATCTTGAAAATCCCATGATTTTTAGCATAACAGATATGCAAAATTTCAATTCAAAGATACAGGTACAAAGTTCCCTCTGCATTGCCATCCACACGTCAGTTTGATCAGTCTCTAATCATAACCACCAGAGTACAAAACTTTGATGGACATTTACTGATTGTTGTGTCTTATAAGTTTAACAACTACGGTAGAAAGAACTGGCCGTGCAGACATCCTAAAGTGACGTGCAAATGGTATAATTGTCATGAAACATCACTAAAATCAAGATGTGATGATGTCAAGTTGAAATTACTTTTCCCACATGCATCATAGCTCCAATCGTATGGATATCCTAAAAACTTATCACGATCAGTCATGTGAAGACGTAAACATTGATAATACAATTAAGGCTCTGACCTGAATGTGCTTTACTGCAGAATGCAAAAGTTCTTGACCAAAGCATCGGCCTCTAAGGGTGCTGAAAAAGATCACCAACTTTAGGTGGGCTTCATATTTGAGGCTGAGAAACCCATCATCTACTGCTTTCCTGATTTTTTAATACGGATTCAACAAGCTTAACTTTCTTTGTATTCTCACTATTGAGAAGCGAGAGTTTCGCAATTGAGGATTTCAGCTGCGATATTTGGGCATCTAGAGCATAATTCCTCCCCCCTATTTTCATTTGCTGATTTGCTACATCACCTTTCGAAGATTGGGTGAACCTTCTCAGCCTTGCTCTTAAGGTATCAATGGAAGTAAGCAAAGCATCCAATTCAACTCCTGTAAAATGGTCTGCAAAATAATTAAACAATACAGAAAAGTTTGTAAGGTGACGGCCACACTCGTTACAACCCACCAAAAGACAAAAGTGAATTGACTTCAAAATACTACAAGTACTGTTGTGTGATAAAGGTAAAAGAAAAGGATTTGACCAGTGATAAAGGTAAAAGAAAAGGATTTGACCACATAAAGGAAATCAAAGTTCTGCACATGAAACGGTAATGGATGGGCCAAAATAAGAAATGTCTCTCAGAAATTTGCATAGTTTCATTAAAATAGTTGCTTTGAGCATAAAATTGATTACCAAGCTCAGACTTAAATTCACGTTCTGCTTTAGACAAAGGCTTCTTATGAGCCCCAGGCAAGTTCTTCAAGCAATGCAAGCGCTGTTCCAGAAGATTGTGTTGGTGCATTGCATTATTCATCCTGTCCTCCAATCCTGACTGCTTCTTCCTCACTTTTGAAAGCTTCTCCTGTGCTTCACCTAATCGAGCATGCTGATCGTCAATGATTCTCTTCAACCGGGGGCCATGATGCTCCAGTTCAAAGTAGACCTACAGTCATGAAGGATAGCATCCCCATACAACTGATTAAAAACCCAGTGCTGATCTGACAGTAGTATCTTAATAAAACTTAAATGTCTAGCCAATCTACCTCTAAGTATTTCAAATATAAGCAAACTGAAAAGTCAATCTTAATTGCCAAAGGCCTAAAAATAATTATTATAATAACAATTGCACTCCTGAAACTTAAATGATAAACCTCCGTAACATGCCAGCAGAAAGCATCACCAGATCTCCAGTGCCCGTGGTCCTCATCGACAGCAATTCAGAACGCAAAATCATAAGGATGTCCTAAAAGTAGTTTTCCTTCTGAAACAAAAACTACCGTTCACCTATGGGTCAACTCCTAATACTTTTTGGTTGGCAAACAAGCCTTAACCATGCACTCATCTTATTCAACTATAACTTGCCTAGTGGTTCAGAATTGATGGTTATACATGAAAATAAATTCCATTTCACAAACTAGAATGAGCAGAGAGTCTAGTGAGAAGAGGCAGCAACAAAAGTGACCAAAATGAGTGAAAGGCAGCAGCAGCCAGTATATTCCGTGGGGGATTCTCACCTTATGTGCATACTCGACATAGTTTTCATGGAAAAGGTTTAGGTACTGGAGAAGAGTTGACCGGCCTTCAATAGAATCAGCAGCAACAGATTGAAGATTTGGTGAACCCTGAGGAACAAGAACCACCTTAGGACCAATAAGTAGTTAGGCTTATGATGTCTGGAAGATTTCTATTTGTCCATTCTTCCGCAGTTTCAGATTTATTCTCCATGTCAACATGTACAGGTAACAATAAATTTAATGTTCTCATTTCTAGCACAACACATTCTTGATTGGAAGTAATCACTGCAATCCACGAGTACCCAAATGAATCTGACAATGCTATAAAGCCACAAAGAGGAGAAGGTGTGGAGTTCTCCACCTGGCATGTGCTAAGGACAGGATGCACAGAGGGGGTCCGGACCATCTCATCCTTGCCACCAGACTGACTAGTAAATGGAAGAAAATGCAGAACAATTGAGTCTATCCCTCCATCATGAACAGAATATATTCTTTCAGGCATAACGGGATCAACAAACATTGAAATACATGACCCACTTTCTGTTTTCCTTGGTAAGGCCAAATCCACAATTGCAAGTCTCAACAAAGGTGGTGGATGACCTAACCAGACAGTATTATCATGTGGTTGATCAAGCTTCACAACAGGAAGCTCACCTGAGATAGACTCACAAAGCATTGCAAGACCGATAGTATGGTCTTGGGAATTAACACGAAGACGAGGTGGGCTACCCACCATCCAGACTGGCTGGATTTCATCAGCTAGGGCGTCTATTTGCATATGCCCACCACTCCAGGCAGTCACCAGAATTGAGTCTTTGCTGGCTAAATCATAGAGAAAACTGATTGCACGACCTTCGCATTCTGCAACACTAACTGCTGGGTCTTCATCTTCCCCGCCATGATGTACTTTGCGTAGAGGGCCCTGGAACATCAAAACAAACTTGTTAGATTCTCAAAGATGTTAAGATAACACTGCAAGATCTGAGCAAAAACTTGACATCTTCACAGAAAAATCGTAACATGTCCAACCAGAACCAATCGAAATACTCCTCGAAGTAGCCATATACAGAGATGAATTCTCACATGAAAAGAAAAAAATAGTGTCTGGATGTTTAAAATTAATTGAGAAAGCATTCTGGGGAAACACTAGCAACTCAGAAAACTTCCCGGTCATTTTTCTAACTTTTCCTATTAGTTGGCTGTCTGGAAGAAGCAAGTTCAACCCAAATAATCTTACCCTTACTCGTCTCAATAGTTTGCAAGAGTACTTCAGATGTTCTGGGCATGGAATGTTGAAATGTAAGAAATAGTATGAATATTACCTGCAAACAAAGTGATGCATCAAATACAGCATAAGGGTGAGCTTTTAGTGTTGATAACTCCCCCTCCTTTGATTCATGGGCTAACTCGGGAAATGTTGCTTCCAACCAAGAGATTGCCCGATTTGAGTTATTTACAGCAACTGGATTTGCTGATTTCAGTCCAAATGTTTCAGCATCACTATATATCTCCAACACAGATTCCCATTTGTGGACACTGCTCCAAAATAAAGCACTTAATTTTAGCAAACATCAAATTCAAATATCATCTAGGACATAAGGGAGAAGTTTGATACATGCACTTTGATGTATAATTGACAATTTATAGATGCCATGTCCATATAATAGCAAAAGTACAAATAAGAATAGAAAGAAAAAAAAATTCAAACCATTGATCAAGCAATGCAAGCATAAGAAAGCATCAAGATGGTAACATAAATACTTGTAGATCTTTAGGGTCCAACTTTTCGAGTATCATGATTTTGTAAAATGTTGAGAATACAGTGCCCATCTATCATGAAATCCAAAGAAAGCTACAAGCTAGTTATAAGATATCGGATAAAATATAACTTCCAAATGGAACAATTGGGCAAAGAATGTAAACTGAACCATCACTAAATAATAGGAAAACCTGCAGGATGGAAAAAAAAATGAGGAATGAACAAAAGATGAAACTACTACATGGCATAAAATACCAGTCTTCAAACCTAGACATGAAAAACATGCAGCACCGTGAAAGATGACTCTACCACACAAAAGTCGCTATTTACCAGGGCAATCAAAACATATCAAGTTGAAGCATCATAGAAAAGCATGAAGACTGCAGCCAATATTATAATTAGGCACACGCATTAAACACCAAACCCGAAACTGAACTTACACTAAATCTGTCCCACAAGTGATCGCCCCCAAAAGAAAAATCAACAGGACAGATTGCTGCAGCATTCCTGGATCTACCTGGTTCAACAGGCTGTAGATAATATTCCTGCTCTGGCTTCAGGACATCTGAAGACAAGTCAAACAATCTGGCCAAAAAAATGAAAGAAGTTAAAATCAACACAACAAAGTCCTAGTCAAACATAACAGCAAGCATGATTGACAATAATTTACATACTTCTACATCAATCGAAAATAGTTTAACCTAACCATGAAATTCAGCACGTGTTTACACTTTCACAAATAATACTTTAATCCTAGAATGAAACAATCAACGTTATACAATTCCAAACAGAAATTCGTGTACCGGAAAACTGAATCAGAAGAAAGAATTCCTAAATGCGTATCACTGTAAGGATGCCACGAAACTCTTCGCGTCTGTATTGCATTGCTCTCATTAAAATAAATTTGTGAACTAATGGACACGGTCCTGCGCAGCAACAAAATTATAGTCATTAACAAAACAACCTGAAATTAATCTAATTAAAAATAAATAAATCAGAAAATCTACCTGCAAACAATGGCGTTATCTTTACCAAAAGAGCGTCCATAGAGATACATAACACATAAACCATTGGTGCCGGAGAGAAGCATCGCAGAGCCATTTCTATTTATAGAAATTTTATTAACCTCAAAATTAATCTCCGCATCAGTTTGCAGTACCTAATTGTGCAAGAAAAAAGTGATCAGGGACTTTTAAGACTCGATAAGCTATCGCAGTTACAATTAAGCTAACTATTGAAGTGTAATTACCTTAGAAAGAGAGGCAGCGAGGACAGTGGAAGGTTCGGGATCGCCGAGCCGAATTGAAATTCGATGGAGGCAACGGAGGTTTGAATCCCAATAGTAAAATCTAGAAGCGCCGTCCCAAGCTAGTAGATTAGATGGTGATCGAGGTGCGGTGTCTTCATCGGAGGAAGCGAAGAGCGGGTGGTTTTGGAGTGGGACCCATTGGATATCTTCTTTGGGAGTTAGGGATTTTCGAGAAGAAGAGTTTGGGTTTGATTCTGTTAAGTCGAAGTTGAATCTCATTTTGGTTTGCTTGTTTTCACGTCCCCTTTCTTTGCTGGTGAGGACTGAGGAGGATGGGATTCGGAGCGGGAGGAATCAACCCTGTCTCTATCTAGTTTGGGAAGATAAAACGCCAAACGATGCCGCTTCATGCAGGAAGAGACTTTTATTTTTATTTTTTTTTTAAGTTTAGTTTAAATTTCCCCGGCGAAGAGTCGGAGACTGTAGCATTCTAAACATAAGAGATGGGCCTAGCTCAGAAATGCGGTCCGGTACATATAGTAAGAAAGAGCCTAGTGTTTTTACATTTCAAGTTTTTAAAAGAAATTAAATTTTTTATTTAAAATTAATTTTTTTATATTTTCAAATTATTTTAATATGTTAATGTTAAAAATAAATTTTAAAAAATAAAAAAAATATTATTTTAATATATTTCCAAATAAAAAACACTTTAAAAACAACTACTACAATATTTTCAAAAACTATTTAAAAAAACCAATGAAAACTCAGCTGAAATGAGCTCTTTATTATAGATGGCATGGCAGCTTTAACCGGAAAATCAAAATTAACTGTGATGTTCATGCAAGTGTCAACTGAAATACGATACATCATCTGTATTTCCAAATGATATCTCATCTCAGATAAATAAATAAAAATGGGTCTTAAGAAGGAGGCATCTCCTTTGCATGATGATTTGTAGCATATTGTTTTTTATGTTTCCATGTGATTTGATCAAATAATGAGGGCTTTCGCGGGTGTTTTTTTTATATTTTTTTGTCATTTTAATGTATTGATATTAAAATAATTTTTTAAAAAATAAAAAAATATATATTTTTAATATATTTTCAAATAAAAAATACTTTAAAAAATAACTACAACACTCCCAACAAATCTCTTCTATCTAAATACCTTCACCTTTCCCTTGTTATACTAAAAACTGCACATTTGTTACATGAAAATAATAAGACGTGGAAGGTCTATTCTCTGGTCACGTAACCTCTATGGTGATTCAAAACCAGTAGTATATACGTTGAACCCATGACATTTACAGTGATCTATAGCATATCTAAATGGTTGTTTACTAGTCCTAGCCGCCATGTTAGTTTTGTTTCTTCAATGATCTCCAAGTTGCAGGTTTTCTCGAATAAACCTGTCCACAAAAGGCCAGAGACTGAGTTAGTTGCTCGAGTTCAACGAATTGATCAAGGAAAAGAAGTCAAAGTTTGGTGCTATTGGTGATGATGGAAATCGGTTAAAAAGCAGACAAAAGGAGAATTTAAATATTACCTGCAACCTGACGCTGAAGAGTTTGGTTAGCCAAAGAGAACAAAAGTCTCTTGCTTTCAAATGTTAGTGTTCATCTTCACTCTTTCTTCCAGCAAGATCTTATGATACCTAGGAAACACCACGTTCTTGCAAGCTGAAACCTGCAGCACATGGCACAAACCACATTTTAGAACCATTTTAATCCAGCACCAGCTACTACTTTTTTGTCAAAGCATTTTTATTTATTCAACATAGAAAAAACTGTGCTAATTTTTGTGGTCTTTGGCTGTTTGGCTACGCGGGGAACTTGGATTAGTGCGTGTGGCTTGAGCGTATCTTGATGCCAAACATTGGATGCTGCTGGCTTTTATTTGGCTAAGCTGTGTTCTTGTCAATATTGTCAAGCCTTACAGTTCAAATGACTGAAATTACATCAACTTGAAATAGTTTGAGACTCAAGTAATAAAAAACGGGGCCTTAGATCTATTTTTTTATACCAGGGAAAAAATTGA
>Ga0325403_1004002_pt1 | contig 13616 bp, 2 predicted proteins | sample PopdelMetagenome_19_FD_205665 | JGI IMG/M metagenome (GOLD analysis project Ga0325403, IMG submission 205665) | Populus deltoides microbial communities from Bellville, Georgia, United States - Xylem-PdKOR-R4 | ecosystem: Host-associated > Plants > Phyllosphere > Stem > Wood/Secondary xylem...
ACACACACACACCATGCATACGGATCCCAGAAATCGGTAAACACTTCAAAAAAATGACACGATACTTACCTCTTCAAGCAGCCACACTTGAGAAAATCGTAGTTAATCAGAAACACAGGAAGAGCTCAGAGCTAAGCTAATAGAAAATCAGCAGCAAAAATCTGTGTTCGTTTTCTCCTTCTTAAAGCAGATGGCTCCCCTCGAAAAGCACAGGAAAACCAGACCTATGTGGACTAGGAGAAGGAAGAAATGAGAAAAGCTAACACGTGTCTTTCAACAATAAACAGCAGTGTATATAGAGAGTCTTCAAGGCAAGCCATCTGCTAGAAAAAACAACATTACGTCAAAAGCACTCTTGTTTTGATAACGAGTAGTGCTGCTTATTTGAGAATGACATGCACGTTCATGCAAATAGACAAAGCAGCCAAGTTAATCAAATTCAAGCTAGTTAATTAATACTAATCACCATATGTTAGGTAATAATACGCTAGCCACTAACATTATTCTTCTTGTAAAAACTTGGGAAAGAGGAGGGGGGAAGAAAACACGGTTGAACATATTTAATTTTTATATTTATATATATTTATATAACCCTGGATTTGGACTTAAATTACAAGCCTATTAGACCATTAGAATTCTAGAATTCAAGAAGATATTCATATCATTAATTAATCTATTGCACATTTAAGCTTAGAATAACTAAAAAGACTCTTCGAAAAACTCACTTTTACATTCTCTAAACTTCAAATTTAATTCCAATGATAATGGCTTCAATGATTTATCATCATTATCAACCATTCTAAAGAAAATAAATAGTATAATGTTTTTTTTTAATCGCAACCTTTAATGACCATACTATTGATCAATTTGTCAAAATATTTTAAGGATAAAAAAATTTAAAAGATAAGGAATTAAAGTCTAAAACAAGGAGAAATAATATAGCCGATCTAAAATTCTTGAAAAAAATTCTTTTGAATCTTTATAATTTTAATTTGGTCTTAAAATTCATTCTTATTAGATTTTAGTCCATGAGTTATAGAAATGAGAGATAAAATCACTTGAAAATGATAAAGAAAGATAAATTTATCAATTTAACCACTTTAGGTAAATAAAATTGATATTATTGGAATTAACGGGTTCCATTCAACTAAAAAAGTTTGATGTGGTGATTTTTATCTCTAAACTTGCATGAGGTTATATATCTGGGCTCGGAAAGTGTTTTTCAATTTGGGTTGGATTTCGGTTTTTCAATGTATTTTTTTCTATTTTTAAGGTTATTAGGTGATTTAGAAAGGGTTTAATAGTCTTTTCTAGTTGTTTTTTATTTAAACATGGTTGGAAATGAATTTTTAGATCCAAAAACCATTTCTTTTAATTTTTCAACTAATATAGTGGTCGTAGAATTTTGAGCAGATAAATAATCAACTCATGTTGATTCAGATTAATCTAATAAATTAATGATTCAATATTTCTTTTATAAAAAATTTTGATCCCCATGCAGGGAATTATAGTAACATATTCCTTTGCTAAATAAATAAATAAAAAAAAACTGGCATGTACTTGATTATCTTATATACAGACTAGATTCATGAAATCTAGAATGTGTTCCATGCCGAAATTATCGAATCAAAACACGGGCATTCTTCTTCTTCTTCTTCTTCTTCTTCTTCTTCTTTTTCTTTTGGAATATATATATATATATATATATATATCACTTCCAAATTTTATACGCAGCGTAGCGATGTTAAACATTAAAATAACAAAAAAAAAATCTTTTATTAAGATTTTCTAACATGACTCAGAGCTCCTATTCTTCTTGAAATTTTTTTTTCACGCTCTATATCATTTCTAGTTTTTTAAAGAAAGATTTGGGTGTCGCTCTGTTCTTATGGGCTAACGTTTTAGCTAGCCCAAAATTTTATTTATCCTAACAATATTAATGAATTTACCGGCAAATATCTGAGGCACTTATTAAATATTAATTAAAATTCCTAATTAATCTCATTTTCTCATATGATCGAATTTATTGCAAACAATTATAAAAGTTTGCATATGAAATAAATATCATTTAAGACTATTATAAGAATAGTTAAAATAATTCTTAAACTCGGATATAGCTCCATGTTCAATGCTACACAAGCTTAAGAAAAGCTTGTTTTGAAATATGATACAAATTATATTTTAAATTTTTTTATATTAAAATAATATTTTTTTTATTTATTTGAAAATTTTATTTCTGATATTAGTACATCAAAATTATCCAAAATCACTTTAAAAAAAAATTATTTTTAAACAAAAATAATTTAAATTTTAGATAAATAATATTTTGACTGAATTGTCAAACGTTCCTGAAGTGGTATATTATGAGGATGGAGGACCATCTAGCATTGTTTATCATCGTCCATTAATTTATTTAAATTTAGGTTAGTATGGTGGTGGGTAAAGAGGTTTATTCTTTTTCTTAATTTTTTAAGTTTTAATTTTTAATCCATCATCTAGAAAAATTGTTAAATTCTTTTTAATTCACTTAAATCAATATAAAGATACGTCTATAAAATCGGTTAAAGAGGGACTTAATTTTGATTGACGTATAAATTAAATTAAATACACTTTTATGGTTGAAAAAAATAACTTTATTGAAAAATGATTTCTTCAAATTATACATAATCCCATAGTCTAAAGGATAATTGTTATGGTGGATTCTGATTTTATGACTTGGAACTCCGAACCCACTCTTCCGACTGTGTACAGTTCAGCCCATCTCCATGACAAAGTCCAAGCTCCTCCACTGCTGGGCTGAATTTGGTTTCACTTCAGATTGGAAATAAAACTATAACATATTTAATAATTTCTCTTCTATTACTACAATTATAAGAGCAGCCTGGCCCAAGACCTCGGGTCGTAGTTCAAGTCGTGTGAGTTAATCTAAATTAATCTTAACTATAACTTTTTTAAAAATAACCTGGAATATTTTTTTTATTAAAAAAACCCGGTTTTTTCATTAACGGTCAAATCCAGATTAGTAAGCTATCCGAATAACTTAACAGGCCAGTTCTCAAAAGACCGGTATTGGGCTCAATAACTAAGAAACTTACAAGCTATGCCTGAGTCCAGTTCGGTTCGACACATCCAGTAAAAGCCCGATGTGCCCTTAAAGCCCAATTTGGAATTCATGGTAACTTGATGGGCCACACGTTGGTTCATACTCTTTAAACACAGAACTCGGCCCAGCCTAATATTTGGTTGGAACCATAGACATGGGATTAGCTGGCCTCTTCTTCCGTTGTTTTCTACTTTACAATAATCCAGCTCATTAACTTAATTACAGTGATTTGGTAGCGTTTATTGTTTCCTTTAAAAAAATAATAATAATAATAATATGAATAGAGTCAACAATTTGACCAAATTCATTAAGTCTAGAATAATTCGTGTTTTTTTTTATTAATTAGAACATTGATATTTAATGCCCATTTTAACCTTGATGAATTTTGTATGTTGGATTATAGTTTCTTATTAATTTGTCGTGAAACATTATTTTTTTTTTGACGTTTTTTATGACAATAATTTACTTAGATTAATAGATTTAAGTCTATATATATATATATATATATATATATATATAAGAAGAATCATCACTATTACTTATACAAAGCATCAAGTTTAATAGATTTAAGTCTAAAAACAATGATTTTTCTTTAAAAAATAAGATAAGATAAGAAAAGAGTAATGTCAGATGTATTATTATAGATATCCAATAATTTAACAAAGGTCTTACTTAGTCTAATTTAACTGGAGAACGATATTGAATTCTTCGAGGCAACTACGTAAACAATTACACCATCGTGATTTTATTGACATCCCTAATTACTTTTTGTTTTTGTTTTTCATTTACAAAAACAAATAAAAAGTCAAGAACCAATTAACTATTGAAAACCACTGGGAAAAGGCTTACACAATTTTATTTTATTTTTTTGCATAATACTATCATGAATGCAATTGATGTAAAATCATAAAATTGTGAAAAAGTTTCAAAACATAAGGTTTAGAATCATACTATTCGTAGCATGGGCTGCCTTTTATTTTCATAAACAATTGAGTCCTGAAGATGGCAGGATCAAAGTTATTTGAGTGAAGTTTATTTTGTACCCAGTACAGCCAATGAACCAAGGCCATTTTGGGTTCTCTAGAATATAGGGCTCAAGGATAGTTTGGTCTTGGCATGTCCAAGCACAACGTGTGCGCTGGGATGTGCCCAGCCCTCATGCAAACAGCTCAAGCACCACGTGTGCGCAGGAGATGTGCCTAGCACTGAGACAATAGCTCGGTGTCACATGTACGCAGGGGTGTGCTCACAACTAAGGCAAGAGCTCAAACGCCATGTGTGCGTTAGGATGTGCCCAGCACTGAAGGTAGAGCCCAAGCACCACGTATGCGCAGGAGGTGTGCCCAGCCCCCAGGAAGAAGCACAAGCACCACGTGTCCCTGCATGGTTTTTCTTCGATAGTAATAACAATTTTTTAAAATTTATTAATGATAATAATAATAATAATAATAATAATAATAGTAATAGTAATAGTAATTTTTAATTTTACCTTTCAAATTAAATCTTTGGTTGTTTTTCAATATTAAGAATAATGTTTTTCTAATTTAGTAATTATTTTATTAATAATATTGATTATTATAAAAACAAAATAGTATTTATAACACAAAAAAAATATTTTTAATATTAATACTTTTGATCATAGTAAAAATAATAATATTCATAACACAAATAAAACTATTTTTAATTCCAAGAATATTTAGAAAACAAATAATAATATTTTTTATATTAAAACTTTGAATTATTATAAAAATAATAATATTATAACAAAAATAATAATATATTTGAGATGAATACTTTGTATTCTAAGAAAAATAATAATATTGACAATGTAAATTATAATATTTTTTATATTAATACTTAGAATTGTTGAATATTTTTAATAATACTAAGCCGCAGGCTCACTTTTTATTTTTATAAAAAATACCATAAGAATTTATAATATAAATAATAATATTTTCTTTCAAATTTATTAATTATTTTATTAATAATATTAATTATAATAAAAATAAAAATATTTAGAATCCTAGGACCCATGAACATTGAGTCTTGATGAAGAACCCAATAGAATTGGGTCCTTAAGCTCGACCCATTGATCATGGGTCCTGACACCCAACCCATTCTCTTTGAGTCTGGAGCCATGACCCACGCGCCACTTGTCCCCAATGGGGCGCGATCCTGGCTCACCCAGTGCAATCCAAGCACCACGTGTGCGCTGGGAGTGTCCAACCCCAGGCAGGAAGCCCAAGCACCACGTGTGCGCTAGGATGTGCCCAACCCCCAGGTAGGAAGCCCAAGCACCACGTGTGCGCTGGGGTGTGCTCAGCGCCTCTCCAGCCTGGCGCTTGGGTCCTGCAGGCTGCAGCCTCCTCATATGTCTCCACCAACAATGCGCTCCATAATGAATTCACTCGCCGTGAACAGTATTATGTGCTACAGTTAAACACTGATTAATTTTAGTTATAGTTAATTAATGATTTGAGATGATAATTATGTCTGTTTTGTTTTCATGAAGATCTGCCTTCAATTATCCAAGTAGAGGTGAATATAAAGAGACTTTGTGCCCATTTGGTAACGTGGCTGCGGGTGAGGTTCACCCACAGCCACACATAATACCGTTTGGTTAAGAAGAAAAAAATGTTTTATGGTGGTAGGACCCACTAAAAACAAAGATGGTACCGTAGGTTTTATAGAAGCAGCATTTTCCTGCTTCTCGTGGGGGGAGGAACCACAACAGTGGAGCATGGCTCCAATGTCGCACTGTTAACGTGAATATTTTTTTCTTTCGAAAAATCAGTGCGAGTGAATTAATTCACTCGCACTGTTCACGTGAAAATTTTAGTTTATTTTTTTTCCTGAAAAGCCAGTGCAGTTAATTAATTTCACTCGCACCGTTCACGTGAACGTGAACATTAATTATTTTTTTGTTTTTTTAAAAAATTTAGTTTAAGGTGAATTAAATTTACTCGTACTGTAATCTAAATTTTATTCCTGATAATATTTTACCTAATTTTATTTCACGCTTAAAATATCATGGAAACTGTAGTTCTTGTCGAATGAATTTTGTACGTAATGAAATTGTAATTTTTTTTAAAAAAAATTGAGTTGTGCTCAAAAAACTAGTATTTAATATTATTTAATAATACTATATAAATTAGAAGGATATCGCATGATGACGTAGCATTTATGAAATTTGATCGCAATTCCAATTATGTTCTTGCCAGTTAAAAAAAAATTCAGTTTTTATTTTTATTTTTATTTTAATTGTGTTTTATTTGAAAAATTAGAAGAAGATCGCTTGATCACGTAATAAAAAATTCAATTTTTGTTGTTATGCGCTTAAAAAACCATGGAAAATATAGTCCTTGTTGGATATATTTTGTATGTGATGACATTACATATAGTTTAATGGAATAATAAAAAATATTTGATATCAATATTATTTATTTCATGATATAATAACAGTAGTTAAATTTATAATATTTAAATTAAAAATTATTAATATATATATATTAATTATTTTATAATCTCAATTTGAAAAATATTTTTTTAACCAAACACATTAAACTACTTTTTATTCAATTTTAATTTGAACCACAGTTTTAACTAACCTCAACTAAAAATACTTTTTAAACCAACTTCAACTAAAAATATTTTTTATTAAATATTTTTTTTTAAATTAAAATCACAACAGCAACCTCAATTTGACTTTCACACAGGTAGAGCCGGAGATAAGTAAAAAAATATCCAGATTATTCAGGTTTGAAAGAATATGAAACCTGTTCTTATTAATGAAAGTCTATGCTCAAATTTATATATATATATAAATAGTGTGTTATAATTATAATTTTTATTATATATTTAAAATAATTCATGTATTTTTTCCTAAGATTACTTTGATTAAATTTGTTTGATGGATGCAAGTTATTTTATTTTTTCATCCTTTATACTTTACTTAAAGGAAAGAACCATGGAGAACGGATTAAAATTATAGAGGTTACTTGTCTCCGAGGCGGCGGCGGGGGGTTTGCTACATGAACATCCATTTCCACCTCCACAATTCAATAAAACAAAAACGAAAAGTGGTCACTCGAACTTTACCTTTCATCATTGCTTCATATCAAAATGCTTTTGAGTGGATTAATTATAACTTGTATAATAATATTCATTTTTAATCAACAGTCGGCCATTTGAGAGTAGATTCAGCTGACTTTTTGCTCGACAATAATTACAGACCAATGGTACATTGAATAATCTCAGATGAGCACAAATAAACAAAGATACTTGAACATATCTCGTGTATCATGAATGCATTCAATCAAACTCAAACCCTATTTACGTCAAGAATAAATGCTATCATCGAAGCAAAATATTATGGAATGATTACAGCCGAATTTATACACGTAAAATTTCAATCAAAAAATAATATAAATTATATCTTAGAATTTTATATAATAATTTTAAATTTTAAAATATTATATAATAATTCTTTTGATTTCATATCGTTTTTTGACATTCCAAACTAACGACAAATACGTTGCTGATATGATTACAGTGACAAGGACTTCAACTTTGGAATTGAATGGATTAAGGCTGGCTTCGTGGTTTGATGTTTATCCACAATTTACTCCTACTTTTTGAGTTTTGTTTTAAGCATTAGAATGCCTTGCCGTCCTTCTCTAGAATTCAAGAGAAAGGACAGGCATTTCAAAATCTCGTAGCATAGAAAATCAAATTCAATAGAGTGATGACGCCATTGTTTTCACAACTGTGTGCTTTACTTCTTCGAGCACAATACCAGGAAAAGGAACACTTGGGGTGATTGAGAAGGCTTCAACTCTCTTGTGGCTTTAGAGCCCTTCTTTTCCAGGCCACTGTTTCTGTAAAAGTAAGGTGGTATTGTCACATTGTTGTCTCTTGTCTCGTGCGGTGGTGCTGCCATGTTGTGTTGGATTTGCATAACTTGGCACACTAGCAACAAAAACAGCCAGTCGGCAATCCCTTGATGGGCCAACCTGGCTAAGCTGGTTTGGCTTCTAGTGGAGTCAGGGGATTTTGATTTTACAGCTTGTGGGTCGGCCCAAATCTCATTGGTTGGCTCTAATTTGTCTTTTCTTTAGTCTCAGGAAACATCCTAGCCTTGTTTGAATGAGAAATCTTGGACATGAGTTGTGGGATTTGGCTCTTTAATTTAACACAAAACTTCGAGGAAATTTTTTTTTTAAATAAATCTTATTGTTTTTTATTATAAAGTGTTTGGGAGTATGATATCAGTTGCTTTTCATTACTAAACACATTAAAATGATATTTTTTTTATTTTTTAAAAATTATTTTTAATATTAACATATTAATTATAAAAAATATATTAATTTAAAGTTAAAAAAATTAAATTCTTTTAAAAATGCTTTCTTAACGCAATGGTAAACACTGCTTTTAATCTCATATCTATCTAAGTTGTGGATGGTTTTTGACGACGTGTCATTTGTAAAGTTGTGGACACAAATATGGGCTTTCCACCAAAAGCGCCACAGCAAGTTGATTTGATTTGCCATCCATTTTGTCCCATCTCTCAACAAAATGGCACAATATAAAGTTTACCTAAGCTATAGTTACATCAAAAAGAGCAACTTCAACACTCACAAAAAAAAAAAAAAAAAAAAAGAAAAAGAAGAAGAAGAGGGAAGACGTGAGGGTGTGGAGTATCCAATTTAATTTTACCTATTTTTAAACAAATAAAAAGAACTCCTATCATTTGTTATTGTGATACTTGGTAACACATCGACATTTTCATGCAACTTTTGGTCTTTTGAGGGAGAATTTCATGGAGAATATTGTACAGATTTTTATATGAACTTATGCATACGGAAGTTATATACATGAGTATCATCTTTAATCCAAATTATTAGGTTATGAATGATAAGGTTTGAAAAATATTATAATGAGATGACTCTTCACAAGATAAAGCTGAGGTTCATTAGAATGCCTGCAAAACAAGCTTTTCTAGTGGGATGCAAGTTTTTTAATGGATAATAGCATGCATGAAATGAAATACTGTTTTTTTTTAAATTAATTTTTTTTATATTTTCATATCATTTTAAGGTGTTAATGTTAAAAATAATTTTAAAAAATAAAAAATATATTATTTTAATGTATTTTTAAAAATAAAATACTTTAAACAACAACCACGCTACATACTCAGCCATAAAATAAATTAATATAACACAACATAAGCCTGAAAAGATAGTGGGTGGAGGCCTGGAAGGTCGTCGTAACACGATAGAAAAATGATGAATAGAGAGTTTTCAATAAGAGATTGTGAATCCCTAACCCTAAGACTCATGGCTATTTGTGTAGCCATGAGATCTGTCAGATTGTATAATTTGTTGGTGGGTCGCTGTTAGATCGAAAAGATGATGTTATGGTCGTTGCCAGTTAGAAAAAAAGTGACCCTGAGGGCATAGATGCATGTAATGAATGGATTATCTGCCATTAAAGCAAGTGATCGAGAGGCTGATCAAGCTCCGCATACCTGTACAAATGGACATTTTCCTTTTGATAACGTGATTATCCATTCATCTGGATTTTACATGTATGATGCTTGTTCGCTGATCAGATTTTCCTTGTGTATCCAATCTTATTACAATAAAACCTCATCTTCCATGTATTGACGAAAGGTATATATAGTGCTTTTACTACAGCACCACGCACTGTAACACCACATGCTAAGTATTGTGGATTGTGATGGGTGCTTTGTTTTTTTTATGTTACCAAATTTTTATTTTTATTTTGCTTTTCTAGGACCAAATTGATGGCCAATTTAATTGAATTTTGTTGAGAAGGCGAGAGATTCAATGAAAGAGGGCCAAAGTGATAAAAAAAAATAGGTGATTGTTTCAAAATTAGCACAAAAAATTTATTTTGGTTCTCGTACTTTTCAAATGATAAATTTTTGGTCCCTCTGTATTTAAAATATTCTATTTGACTCAAAACTTTATTTTTCAGTCTCTAATTTAAAAAAAGAGAGATGGTTATCATATTTAGTGATAGAGAGAGAAAGTCTAAAAAGAGAAAAAAAAATTCAAAGAAAAGGGTCAAAGTGATAAAGAAAAATAAAATGGATGGTTATTTCATAAGTAGCGTGAAATATTTATTTGGGTCCTCATACTTTTTAAATGATAAGTTTTTGGTCTTTTCATTCTTAAAATATTCTAATTTGACTCAAAATTTTATTTTTTAATTTTTAGTTTGAGATAAAAGAAATGATCACTATATTTTAGTAATAGAGACATAAAATTTTGATTAATATTGATTTTAACCGCAAAATGAATTGGATTTGATATGAACGGCTTCCATTCAATTAGAAAAATTATACTGAATGTTGTTGAAAATCAAAGTTTTAGGTATAAAATAATGATGCCTTGATTTTCTTGCAACCCTTCTCCTATAGTTGTTGACATTTTTTTATTATTATTTTAACATCAAACCCTTTAATATAAAAAAATAAAAAATATAAAGCCCCATGACCATGCCATGCCTCTTCTTAATGAGCCTGGCATAAAGTCCCATGAGAGTACCTAACTTTTTTTTGTTTTGTATTTTTTTATGTAATTTACTTTTTTATTAGTTTCAAATAGATTAATTACAAAGTAATTAAGAAAAGAAATTATTGAATACCTTTGAAATTCCAATTTTTTTTATGAAATCATAGCATTTTTTATATTAGTGAGCGTTTTTCTTTTTTACAACTCTTTACGGTTATTTTTGTGTTTTTTCTTTTCGTTATTTTACTAAATATTGTTCTATCTTTCTTTTTTTTTTTTGAATTTTTATAGCATTATTTTTTGAAATATTAGTGGGCTGTTTTTTTTACAGGCCTCTAAAATGGATTTTACTCCTGAAAAAAAAAATCACAATAATAATAATAATAATAATAAATTATTGTTACAAGAAATATATTGTTAACTACTACACCTACTTTTTCTTTACTAGAAAAAATTATTCAACAGGCGAAGAACACGATTACTATTGACTAATGAGTCTTTAAAGTGCCCTGCGGGGCACTGTAAAATAAACATGTTCCCCAGAAACATGAATGAATTCATCTTTTTTATATATAAAAATTCTATTTTATTTAAGGTTATTCATTCGAATGTCATAAATTTTAAAATTATTAAAAATATATATTATTATTAATTTTAAAATCTTGAAAAATTAATGGAGAGTATTATTAATTTTAAAATCTTGAAAAATTAATTGAGAATATGTAAATTGATTTGGATATCCATAATATATATATATATATAACTCAACCTTTTGCATTTCTAATCGATCAAACGTGTGATTTCTCAAATGGTAAAGTGTTCAGAGGCTTGCTGGCTACACCAACGTAGCTCCATGGTATCGATCTATCATAACTCTTTTTTTTTTCTTTTAACTTTCCATCTGGGTCTGCGTCAATTATCATGCTTAACCCCCAGCAGAGCAAATTTGTGCTTTAAAGCAGTTCCCGTCATCTATGATACTTTAGAAAAGCTAAATCTTGCTAGACCTACCATAATCAACGGCTATAGCTTGATTCATTCACTATGGGCACACATTACTAATATCTCTGAAACCTTATTGGATGTTAGTGGAGAATCTTGGGTTATGTCCATATCTTGAAGATTCAAGACTTTCTGCAAATGGAAAAAAGTTAGAATATATTAATTAGTCAAAACTCTCGTAGGGAGCATGCCTGCTTTCAACAAAGTCGAAACCTTTTGCTTTCTTCTTTTCTTTTAGGTAGCGATGCTTACTTAGCTAATCAGCAAAGGTTGTCGTATCAAGACACTGTATCTACAACGCTTTTGCTAAGTGTATGACAGGTAAATGTCCAGGATTTTGAGATCAATGCTTGTGAGAGATTTATACAAGGACTAGGAAGCCAATAGTTTAGAGAGGTAAGATATTCCATCATGAATAAGCAAAAGGGATTCATGCTAGATTACAAAAGCTAAGAGAAATAGAAAAGCCAAAGACTATAAAGCTGGCTTTATTGACGAGATGATTTAAAAGAAGCATCTCTTAATGCACATTCTAGCTTGCATCCCACTTGAAGGCTAGCAACTTACCGAAGAGGTCACATGATTTTTTTTTTTTCGTGTTAGTTTTTAATAAGTTTGAATTAAAAAGTGATAACACTTACAAAGTAGAAGGTTCCATTGAATTAGGTCTAAAAATGGTTTTCTTCCTCTCATGGTTGTCGAGATTGTGTATGGAATTTTTGTCTCATCAATCATGGTAGGGGATAAGCCCTCTATTGTTCTTCTTTCTTCCTAACAAAGAAGTGATTTCTATTCCCATCAAACTACCTTTTGAAAAGCAAAACTGGAAAGATGAAAGGTCGAGTTGATTCAAGATAAGGCATGAACTACAAGGAAAGGGTTTTGTGGACAAAGTGAACAAGCAAGCACAGGAAAATAAAGAAGTCTTAATTTGGTGTAGTGTCAAGAAAGAAAAACACATCCTTTCATTGGGTTCTTCCTCGCTATCTCCATTTCTTACTCTCCATTCTCTTCAAATTGATGGGTGAGTGATCAGGGTCTAAGCAATTCCTGCTCGTTGAAACTGGAGATTGCATGTATTGGGTCCATTACGAAAGCTGTAGCATTGAGGCTTTTTGGCTTTCATTTGCAGTTCGCCAAATGGAAATAAAGTTGAAAATGTGAGTAGTAAGTGCTCTTATCAACCGATCATCGAAAGGGCTTAATAAGAGAGTCTTAAGTTTTTGAGAAAAATCATGGAGGACTATGCAAGAAAAACAACTAGAATAATGAGATTCCTTCGCGCATTTCCACCTAGGCCTCGCCTGCTTTGGTTTTTGAAAATCTTTTTGCTGCATTTTGATTTGTGGGATACACGCAATGCCACCACATACTTTTGCTCAACTTCCATACAACTCCCCTTTTAACTCATCACCACATCAAAAAGTTCTCTTTCGAGAGAGAAAACACAAAATCACCTCCTTAAAGTGATCTTATTCAAGGAAGATGGATCTTTCATTAATCCATATTGCAACTTCTGTATTCACATCAATGCTTGTTTTATTAAAGATTTTGAGGTATACTCTTGTATCATTCCTCCTCAATCACTTTTTTTTTTTGCTGCCCTCATCCTCTCAATTATGCAAGGACATTCTTCAAAAAAAAAAAAAAACAATTGCGTAAGGACATTTCATTCATTAATGTTTAAGCTACCAATAGCATAAAGACCCTCTAAAAACCATCAGTCCATTCACTACATTATTCATAGAAATCTGACTAGACACGACATTAGAGAGCCAATATTAATTAATAATCACTTAATTTAGATGAAAATAAAAATAAATTTACATTTTTAATTATATTGTTTAAGAATTATCTCAATCCAAAAAAATAAATTCTTAAATGAAATCAACAATAATTTATTTCTAGCAAACCTTTCCAGTTAAAGCTTTTTTAACTTAAAATTTACTTAGTTTTCACAACTAACTTGTATT
>Ga0325403_1004003_pt1 | contig 13614 bp, 7 predicted proteins | sample PopdelMetagenome_19_FD_205665 | JGI IMG/M metagenome (GOLD analysis project Ga0325403, IMG submission 205665) | Populus deltoides microbial communities from Bellville, Georgia, United States - Xylem-PdKOR-R4 | ecosystem: Host-associated > Plants > Phyllosphere > Stem > Wood/Secondary xylem...
GAAGAGGCTGAGAGGATGATCAAATTGGCTCTCTTATGCACCAATGCATCTCCATCTCTAAGGCCTGCAATGTCAGAAGTGGTGAGCATGCTTGAAGGACAGACCAGCATCCAGGAGATGATCTCAGTGACAAGTATCGGGGATTATTCTCCTGCCTGCTGATTATATTTGCTATTCTATTTCAAATTAACTCCTATTAAATGGGATGACTTGTTCTTCTGTTGACTATTTCCTTTCCTGCACGTTGCCACGTCTTTGCTTATCGTGGGCTGTAATTTCTACATTCTGTTATTCATGTAAGGCTATATAATAGCCAACGTTATCATTCAATAAATTAAGTCATTCTCCCAGTTTTGTTGTGTTTCTTCCTGTCATAGCTTTTGATTCATAACATTCTGGTATCAGAGCCCCCACTAGGCTTGAAGAAAACAAAGCAGCAATCTTTGTAATTTGCAGCAGCAAAAGAGATGACGAGTGAAGGGAGCTTCGTTCAGCCGGCCATTCCTCGCTTCAATGGTCACTACGATCATTGGAGTATGTTGATGGAAAATTTTTTGAGATCCAAGGAGTACTGGAGTCTAGTTGAGACTGGTTATATTGAACCAGAAGATGATGCATCATTGACAGATGCACAACAAAAGAAATTTGAAGAAGAAAAGCTGAAAGATTTGAAGGTGAAAAATTACTTGTTTCAAGCTATAGATCGAACTATTCTGGAAACTATCCTCCAGAAAGACACTTCTAAGCAAATTTGGGATTCTATGAGAAGGAAGTACGAGGGCAGTACAAGGGTGAAACGATCAATTCTTCAAGCTCTTTGCAAAGAGTTTGAGATTCTTGAGATGAAATCTGGAGAAGGTGTCTCTGACTATTTCTCAAGAGTGATGACTGTTGCCAATAAATTTATGGTGAACAGATGAGAGATGTTACAATAGTCGAAAAGATACTTCGATCACTGAATGACAAATTCAATTACAATGTTTGTTCAATTGAAGAATCGAAGGATATTGATATTCTATCGATTGATGAACTACAGAGTTCTCTAGTTGTTCATGAACAAAAGTTTCATAGACATAATAGAGAAGAGCAGGCACTGAAAGTAACCTTTGAAGACAGAGCAGAAGGCAGCAGAGGACGTGGCCGTGGATTCTTTCAAGGAAGAGGCAGAGGCAGAGGACGTCAATATTTTAATAAAGCTCTTGTGGAGTGCTACAAGTGCCATAAACTAGGACACTTCCAGTCTGAATGTCCGAGTTGGGACAAAGAGGCAAATTATGCTGAGTTTGGAGAAGAAGAGGAGATGCTATTAATGTCCTATGTAGAGTTGAATGAAGCAAAAAGAGAAGACGTTTGGTTCTTGGATTCAGGATGCAGTAACCATATGTGTGGAAATAAAAATTCTTTTTGTGATCTAAATGAGAATTTCAGACAGATAGTGAAGCTAGGGAATAACTCAAAGATGACAGTGATGGGGAAGGGAAATGTGAGACTGAAAGTGAATGGATTATCTCATGTGGTGACTGAAGTGTTCTTCGTTCCTGACTTGAAGAATAATTTGTTGAGCATCGGGCAGTTGCAGGAAAAAAGGCTTAGCAATTTTTATTAAGCATGACTTGTGTAAAATTTATCATCCTACGAAAGGTTTATTCATTCAAACCACGATGTCTGCCAATAGAATGTTCATCCTATTGGCTGCATCACAACCGAATAAACCAACTTGTTTTTACACAGTGTCGCACGGGTGCGGCGTCGCGGCGAAATAATATTATTCTCACTGTAAATCTAAAATGTAAACCTATTTGGCAAATATGGGGAGACAAGAAATTCTTGTCTTTTATTAGTGTAAAATGGAATGGGAGTCGCCACCTAGTATTTTGGTCACTAGGAACCCTAACTGGTCTCAGAGATCGGGTACGGGGACTGGTTGCGTAAAGGGAAGGTATTAGCACCCCAAATACGCCCTACCTAAGGTAAGCTGCATTGTTTGATTGTCTGATAAAAAGCTAAGGTGTTATCGTATTTCTAGTTGTTGGTCTGTCTATGGTTTAAGAAAAGTCCTCTTCAGTAAGGAGGTTCTTATCTTATCGGATAAAAAACCTAACCGTTCTAACGTCTATAGGAAAAATATATATATTAATATCAGGAATACGTTTACGTATAAATTCATAATTCCCAATACTAAAGGAAGACAAAAAGATTTTTTTAGAATTTTTGAAATATTGGCCTAGTTCTCGTGGTTCTAACAAAGTTGTTGTTAAAACAAAAGTGCATGCTAATACATATATATTTTTTTTGTTATATGAAAATATGATGTGATGATTTTTTTTTGTTAATTTTGGAGAGACTAGGCCGTATGCATTAAAACCAAAAACATTTTTTTTATGTATTATTTTTTGATGTTTTTGACGAAAACCGGGTATTTTAATATTGGATTTGTATCTTTACGGTATAAAAATATAAACCAATATTAGGCAATTTTGATGAAAATATGCCGAAAAATCAACCATATTTTTTTAAGGATCTTTCAGATTTTTTGAAAGCAAAAACACATTTTTTTTTACAACTTTTCGATGTTTTTGATACTGGATTTGTATCTTTACAGTATAAAAATACAAACCAATATTAAACAATTTTTGATAAAAATATGCAGGAAAATCAACAATATTTTCAAGGATTTTTCAGGATTTTTTAATTTTTTTCGATATATATCTATATAAAAATAATATATAAAATATTATAATAAATAATAAATAATGTTAGGTGGGCTGGGCTGGGCTGGGCCGGCCCAACTAACTGGGCTGGACTCAGCCCAAAAAGGGGTGGGCCAATCTCGGCCCAACAAAGTCTTTTATTTCCGTCTGGGCCAGACCTGGCCCAGACAGTCGGGCTGGGCCAAAGTCAGTCTGGCCCATAAACACATCAGAAATGGGCCAGAACTAGCCTGGCCCAGTGAAAGGAACCCATCAGTGCTGGGCCAGAACCGGCCTGGCCCAGCATTGGAAAATCAACTAGTGGGGGGAACTATTTTCCCCCATCCTCCTGCATGCAGAACGAACGTTCTGCATGCAGGAGGAAAACGCAGAAAACCAAAAGAAATAAAGGGGGAAGAAAAGTGTACCTGATGCGGAGGAGGTGATGCCCTGCTGGTTGAACTGCTTCGCTGGCGGCGCTGTGGTGGAGGCCGGTGGCAGTGTCGTGGCTCACGGACGGCAGCTCCAAGCAATAACTTTGTTGTTTCAAGCGGTGGAGAAAGCAGCTCCTGTTCTTCCCCTCTCCTCCGTTCTCCTCCTCTTCTTCTGCTGCGTTTCCTTTTCCCTTTGTTTTGGTTTAGGTGATGTTTCTTTCCAAGACCCGACCTCGTCAGCAACCCTTTTTTTTCTAACCCTCACGGTCCACTCTCCTTTACCTCTAACTGTCCCTCTCGGTCGGTTCTTTCTTTTCCCTTTCGGTTCGTTTTCCCTCTTCGGTTCGTGCCCTTCTCTCTTTTCCTTTTGTTAATTCTCTCTGCCTCTCCCCCTTTTTCTCCCTCTCTCCTCCTCTGTTGGCGTTGAGCCTCTATTTATAGAGCCAAAGGAGTGGGGCTCATTATTGTCGCGTATGGGGCAGGGCAGCGCCGGTCGGTTGGCTAGTGGGCGCCGCTGGCAAAGCGTGTTGCCCCTGGTTTCTCATCATCAAGGCTTGGGGTTTCGAGACTTCTGCAGGGCACGCGGCTCGCAGGAATTAATGAAGAAATAGGAAGAAAATTGTTTACCTTCCCCTGCTGCATGTCCGGGGGAAGGAGAAAGAAGAACAGTGTCGCTCAAAACGACACTGTTCTGCTTATTTTTTTTTTTAACATGAAACGACGTCGTTTTATACAAAACGCGCCATTTCATTTAAATGTGGCTCCAGCAAATGTTTTCCAAATCAGTCCTTAATTTATCCTTTGTTCTTTTAAGTCACAATGTAATCTGGATTTTAAGAATTAATTCAATTGCATCCCTGCAAATTTCGGTATCCGCCCCTATAGTTGGCCGCGTTTTTCACTTTGATCCTTGGGCTCTGATTTATGCAATTTGACCCTCAATTGATCAATAAACTTTTAATTTCTTCAATTTGGCCCCTGATTTTGTTAATTACAGCCCCTATATTTACGCGCCTTTTCCAATTTGGTCCTTAGTTTCGGATTTTCTTAATTAAGTCCCTAATTGGCCATTAAACTTCAATATTTATGCAATTAAGCCCCTGATTTAACCAAATCAACTCTCAAAAATTATAATTTGACCCCAGAACTTTAATTTCTTCCAATTAAAGCTCAAATTGACTTAAAAATCAATTTTTCTTGCAATCAAACCCTCTATAAATTCAATTAAACCTTCAATAAAATCCAATTAAGTCCATAAACATCCAATTTCGGACTTTTCTCTTAAAATTAAATTTTCTTTTCCCACAAGGCTCTCATCATTCAAGTATATACTGTAAAAATTTCAATCCTTATATTTTTGAACCTCCTTAATCAATTTTTCTGATCCCTTTCTGAGCGCTCCAACCTCCTATTATTTTTCTAATTTCTTCCAGCTATATATTTATATATTTATTTTTATTTTTGTGCGGGGACCCAAAAATGGGTTACAACACACAGCTACACAAGACTTGTCACACTTATGGCACTGCAGATACGGGCACTTGAGCCATAAAGGCTTGAGAACTCTTCAGTTTAAGCAAATGGTGCATGGACTACCACAACTGGAAGCTTCAACAACCATCTACACTGATTGCATGATTGGAAAACAGCACAGAGATCCAATCCTAAAGAGAAGTACTTAGAGAGCATCACAAAAGCTTCAGCTGATTCATGCTGACATATGTGGTCCTATCTCGCCTACATCAAATAGCAAGAAAAGGTATCTAATCTGCTTCATTGATGATTTCAGTAGAAAATCATGGGTGTATTTTTTGGTTGAAAAATCTGAAGCATTAGTTACTTTTAAGTATTTTAAGAAATCTGTTGAGAAGGAGATGGATGCTTATATTAAATGTCTACGTACTGACCGTGGAGGTGAGTTTATCTCACAAGATTTCAATGATTTTTGCAAAGAAAATGGAATCAAAAGACAGTTGACAGCAGCTTACACTCCACAGCAGAATGGAGTTGCAGAAAGGAAGAATCGGACCATTATGAACTTGGTACGAAGTATGCTTTTAGAGAACAAGATACCACAGATGTTTTGGCCAGAAGCTGTGAATTGGACAATATATATTCTGAACTGAAGTCCCACTTTGGCAGTAAAAAATATAACTCTAGAGGAGGCTTGGAGTGGGATAAAACCTTCGGTTGAACATTTTCGTGTGTTTGGATGCCTTGCACACGTTCATGTACCTGATGCCAAAAGAACAAAGCTGGAGAACAAAAGTATTGCCTGTGTGTTGCTGGGGATCAGTGAGGAGTCAAAGGCATATAGGCTTTACAATCCAATAACCAAGAAAATTATTACCAGCAGAGATGTAGTTTTTGAAGAAAACAAATCTTGGAATTGGAATAAGGAACATGTGGTGACTATATTGGAATGGGGAGACAATGATGAAGAGGCTACTGTAAGTGAAGATGGCGATATTGCAGAAGGGGATGGTGATATTGCAGAAAAGGCTAAGAATGCTCCAACAGATATAGTGTGTCATAACCAAAATTTTGACTATTTTTATTTTAATTATTATTATTATTTTATTTATTGAAAAGGATAAAAAAATGATGATAAAAAAATAATGATGATGAAAAAAACAAGTAAAATGAAATAAATGAAGATTGAATTAAAATTTGGGCTAAGGGCAACATGATTGGAAGTTTTAAGGTTTAATTAAACTTTGGAATTAATCTAATTAAGCTTGGAATTAATTTAATTAATCATGTCAAGGGTTTAATTGAAGAATAGATAAGTTTTGAGACTTAATTAAGCTTGGAATTAATTTAATTAATCCAATTAAGGTTTTAATTGACCCCTAGACCATCCAAGGTAGTGCGTTTCCTAACCCTACCTCTCTTTTGAGTGCGCCTTCGAGCCCTCACCTCTTTCGAACGCGCCTTTGAGCCCTCGTTTCCTATCGAGCGCGACTTTGAGCCCTCGCTTCCTTTCGAGCGCGCCTTCGAGCCCTCATTTTCCTTTTTCTTTTTTACTTGGGTAGGTCACCCATTACAATGAGACCCTTTCATTTGTATTTGTCCAAAAAAAAAAACAATTTCCTTGTTTTATTCTTCATCGGGCAGGTCGCCTGGAACAATTAGACCACTCGCGAAACCCTTTTCGTGTTTTACTCTTCCTATCGGGCAGGTCGCCTGGAACAATTTGATCACTCACGAAACCCTTTTTGCGTTTTATTCTTCCTATCGGGCAGGTCACCTGAAACAATTTGACCACTCGCGAAACCCTTTTCGCGTTTTATTCTTTATCGGGCAGGTTGCCTGGAACAATTTGACCACTCGTGAAACCCTTTTTGCATTTTATTTTTCCTATCGGGCAGGTCACCTGGAACAATTAGACCACTCGCGAAACCCTTTTCGCGTTTTATTCTTTATCGGGCAGGTCGCCTGGAACAATTTGACCACTCGCGAAACCCTTTTCGCGTTTTATTCCTTATCGGGCAGGTCGCCTGGAACAATTAGACCACTCGCGAAACCCTTTTCGCGTTTTATTCTTCATCGGGCAGGTCGCCTGGAACAATTTGACCACTCGCGAAACCCTTTTCGCGTTTTACTCTTTCTATCGGGCAGGTCGCTTGGAACAATTAGACCACTCGCGAAACCCTTTTCGCGTTTCTTTTATCATCGGGCAGGGTGCTCAAAACAATTTGATCCATTTTTTTTAAACAATAAAATAATAAGAAAACAAAATAAAAAGAAAAAAAACAAACAAAAAAACAAAAAAAGTGGGTCGTCTTCCAAATGACTTGTTTCTTGATTTCTACATCTCTCTGTAAAGGTCATGTGTCAATTTATTGTTTTCGAAGTTTTCAAGACTCTAGAAAAAAAAAATGCAAAAGTTCTTTCTGTATTTACTTTTCTTTATAAATTTACTACACAAAGCTAATGGAAAATGAAATTTTCCAATATCTTTGCATAGTAAATATTATAAAGAGGGGGCAACTGTCATAACCCAAATTTTGACTATTTTTATTTTAATTATTATTATTATTTTATTTATTGAAAAGGATAAAAAAATGATGATAAAAAAATAATGATGATGAAAAAAACAAGTAAAATGAAATAAATGAAGATTGAATTAAAATTTGGGCTAAGGGCAACATGATTGGAAGTTTTAGGGTTTAATTAAACTTTGGAATTAATCTAATTAAGTTTGGAATTAATTTAATTAATCAAGTCAAGGGTTTAATTGAAGAATGGATAAGTTTTGAGACTTAATTAAGCTTGGAATTAATTTAATTAATCCAATTAAGGTTTTAATTGGAGAATTGATAAGTTTTGAGACTTAATTAAGTTTGGAATTAATTTAATTAATCCAATCAGGGGCTTAATTGAAGAAATAGCAAAGTTTGGGGTTAATTGGGGGCACGATTGCAACAGATTAAAGTCCAAGGGTTAGTTTGTAAAAAAACACCAAAATACAGGGGTCCAATTACAATTTATCTAGGGGCTTGATTACACGATTTCAGAACTTCAGTGACTGGATTGCAAATGGCCATTCCCAACACACAAACGGCGCCGTTTCTAGAAATCAGCCGTCGCCTTCTTCGTCTCCTTCCACAGGAACGGTTTCTGTAGTAATGGCTTTGAAGCCGTTTCAATTGTAGAGGTGCTTGGCATTCTCTGGCTATAAAGCCAGAGAAGATGAGAGAGCGCGGGAGGAAGAAAAAGGGAAAAACTGTGAGCGACCGAAAAGGGGAAAAAATACCCAGAGGCTAAAAATCCCAGACGGAAAAAACCCAGTAGACAGGGGGAAAGCTAAGCCTAGACACGAAAAAACCAGGGAGAGACCGGAGAAAAAAAAATTGCTGAGAAACCAAAAGAGAGAAACACAAAGATACCAGCCGAGTTTTTAAGTTTTTTTTAGAACCCCATACCAGAAGTGAACCCTTCCCTTACCAATACTGCCTTAAAACGACAAAAACAGAAACAAACCGAGAGGGAGTAGAGAGAGTTTAAAAAAATAGAGCACTTGAATAATTTTTCAGACGAGAGCAGACGAAACAGAGACCCAGGAAAGAAATACAACGTGAGATACAAGCATAAGGAGTAAGAGGCCATTCGAAAACAGAAGCGTCATCTTCGGCAACCTCGCGCAAATTCTCTGCCAAAGAATCAGGTAAGTCTGCTCTGTTTTCCCTTGCGTTTTTGCTAATTCATTTTCGCCACTTGTTTTAAATTAATTAACAAAGGCCAGGCACACGCGATTTGGATCACGTGTGCCTGATGTGGCCCAGTGACCAGGCTGGGCTGGCTGGGTCTAGCCCAGCCCATGTGGGCTGAGCTGGGCCCAACCCCAAAAAAAATAAAAAAATAAAAAAATAAAAAAAAAATTAAAAAAACAGAAAATTAAAAAAGGTAGAAAAAATAAAAAATGTGTATGCATGAATAAAAATAATGTAAATTTATTGGTTTATTCACTGACGCCAGAGTCAGGAATAAAAATACCGGTTTAAATTTATATTATTTTTATTCGGTGTATTTTATTTTATTTAGCTAGAAAAATAAAAAAAATATGTGCATGCTTAAAAATCAATTTATTTTTATTTATTTATTCACTGGTTCTAGAGTAGGGAATAAAAAATATTGATCTAATTTTTCGTAGTTATGAATTTTTACCAACGCCATAGTTGAAATTATTCGAGCTCGAATATTCACTGGTGCCAGAGTCAGGAATATTATAAACAAATCATCATAGCATAAGCGAATAAATGTTTAGCAATTTAAGACAAAACCAGCAATGCAGTCTGCCTCAGGCAGAACGTTTAAGGGGTGATAATATCTTCCTTTTTACGTAACCAATTCCAAGCCATAGAATCTCTGTTGACCAGTTAGGGTTCCTAGTGACCATAATACTAGGTGGCGACTCCTCAAACAAGACATTTTCCCTTAAAAGAACCAGATGCCAGAAATCTATTCTTTCCATGTAAATATTTTTTAGGGCCACCGCGATGTTGGGTGTGACATAGTGAATGAAGGAAGGATAGTGGATGAAGGAATAGTGAATGAAGGAAGGATAGTGGATGAAGGAATTGCAGAAGAGGCTGAGAATGCTCCACCAGATACAGTGAATGAAAGAAGGCTTCTAAGGCAACCTGTTTGGATGACTAATTATGATGCTGGAGAGGGATTGTCCGAAGAAGAAAATGAAGCTAATATGGCCTTGTTTACTTCTGATGATCCTTTCTATTTTGAAGAGGTTGTGAAAAGTTCAAAATGGAGAGATGCGATGGATTCTGAGATAAAAGCCATAGAAAAGAATAAAACATGGGTACTAACAGATTTACCTGCAGGTGCAAAGAAGATAGGAGTAAAATGGGTTTACAAAACAAAGCTTAATGAGCATGGTGACATTGATAAATACAAGGCTCGTCTTGTGGCTAAAGGGTACGTACAACAACATGGGATTGATTATACAGAAGTTTTTGCTCTTGTGGCAAGGTTGGACACAGTTCGGTTGATTGTTGCATTTGCAGCTACAAAGGGCTGGATAATATATCAGCTTGATGTAAAATCAGCTTTTCTACATGGAGAACTAAGCGAGGAGGTGTATGTTGAGCAACCAAGAGGCTACGAGCTGTACGAACATCCACACAAAGTCTACAAACTAAAGAAAGCTCTATACGGACTTAAACAAGCTCCACGAGCTTGGTTTAGTCGTATAGAAACTCATTTTTTAACAGAAGGGTTCGAGAAGTGTCACAATGAACATACATTGTTCATTAAAACAAGCAAAGAAGGTAAAATTCTAATTGTTAGCTTGTATGTTGATGATCTCATTTTTACCGGAAATGATGAAGTAATGTTTAATGAGTTCAAGAGTTCAATGGTACGTGAGTTTGATATGACAGATTTGGAAAAAATGAGGTATTTTCTTGGAATTGAAATTTTGCAAATGGTTGATGGAACCTACATTAGTCAAAGGAAATATTCCTTGGATGTGTTAAAAAGGTTCGGGATGGAGGAGAGCAATTCTGTTAAAAACCCGATAGTTCCTGGTGGTAAAATTTTCAAAGATAAAGAGGGTGTGAAGGTTGATACAACATTTTTTAAGCAAGTGGTAGGGAGTCTCATGTATCTCACACCAACGAGACCCGACTTGATGTTTGTGGTTAGTCTAATCAGTAGATATGCAGAACAGCCAATAGAACTTCTTCTGCAAGCTGCAAAATGAGTGTTGAGGTACTTAAAAGGCACAACAAATTTCGGTATATTCTACAAGAAGGGAGGGAGTGATGAACTTATAGCATTTACTGACAGTGATTATGCTGGTGATTTGAAGGATAGAAAAAACACTTCAGGATATGTTTTCATGTTGAGTTCTGGTGCAGTGTCGTGGTCCTCTAAAAAACAACCTGTTGTCACACTATCAACGACTGAAGCTGAGTTTGTAGCTGCTGCATCTTGTGCATGCCAAGTTGTGTGGATGAGAAGAATTTTGGAGAAACTTGGTCATTCACACGGTAATAGCACTACAATTTTTTGTGACAATAGTTCTACAATTAAATTATCAAAGAATCCAGTGATGCATGGACGAAGCAAACACATAGATGTGCGATTTCACTTTTTGTGTGATCTTACTAAGGAGGGAACTGTGGAGCTAATTTATTGTGGGACACAGGATCAAGCTGCAGATGTTATGACTAAGCCATTGAAGCTTGAATCTTTTCTAAAGATGAGAGAACTACTTGGTGTTCAAGAGGTTCCTGCTGTAAACTAACTGATATCTGCATTAGTTTAAGGGAGGGAATGACAAGTATCGGGGATTATTCTCCTGCCTGCTGATTATATTTGCTATTCTATTTCAAATAAACTCCTATTAAATGGGATGACTTGTTCTTCTGTTGACTATTTCCTTTCCTGCACGTTGCCACGTCTTTGCTTATCGTGGGCTGTAATTTCTACATTCTGTTATTTTCTACATTCTGTTATTCATGTAAGGCTATATAATAGCCAACGTTATCATTCAATAAATTAAGTCATTCTCCCAGTTTTGTTGTGTTTCTTCCTGTCATAGCTTTTGATTCATAACACTCAGATCCTAGCATTTATGGTGATGATTTACACTCCAAACATCTCAAAGGCCACTATCAGCAGGTCATGGACCAGAGTTTAAGCAGAAAACAAGACCTCTTTCCTCCATCTGATAAATCATGGATTGGAAATTCCTCTACATCTGCCATGATCTTTACCCCATCAATCCCGAGTCCATAAATTTAAACATCAGTGAAACCTCGTCTTTAATTGAATAAAGCCAAAGACATGCTTGGAGCTTCGTTTGTAATCATATAATGATGATACTGAGGATCGATATTTAGACGTCTACACAACGTCTTGTTGCTTACCATCCATCTTGGTATGCTTATGGATTTATAATTCTATATAATGTAAACGGTCTATGGAAGCTATCTCCGTGGTTGTGAGAATTCAGAGCCCCAGACACTTTTCCTGGCCAATGATTATTACTCCCGATTTATGGGGATGGATATTATGAATATTTTTAATAAAATTTAAATTTAAAGAAGGGCTTGTTTTTGTATGAGATTCTTGAATTTCATATGACTACGGACTGTTGAATTATAAATATAGACAGACCTGTGTATTAGCTTGGGGGCCAGAAAGAAATACGCATAAATTATGTCCAGCATTTAATTCCAGCCCCTTTCTTGCCGAATCAGCCCTTCCTCACAAACACAGCCCTCCCCACCAGCACCATCATCTTGCCTCCTCCATTCACTTCCTCTCACCAAAACCTGCCGTAGCCAGCCATTAACCCACACTGTAAACTCATCTTCTCCACAAATGGTGATTTCTTATCCATTTTTACATTCTAAACTTCATTCGTAATGTCGGGTGCGAAATCGACATTGAAATTGAAAAAATTACACTTTATTAAAAAATTTGGAAAAATAAAATAGAAGAGACCACTGGATAAGTAATAAAAAAAAATTACTGATATTTTGTTTGACTGATTATATGATGTTCAACTTGGAAGGTAGATATAAAATTTAATTTACGAGACAGAATAAACATGAGAATATATATTAAAAAATAATTTTAATTACTTACATTGTTAGAGAAATACGTTGTGAAGAGATTATATGATTGAAGCTTTGTCAAAATGATGAACATGCAGGTACTTGTAGTTAGTAATACTTACTACTAAATATTGAAAAAAAAAATGCGAGATGGTTAAGATCTAAATCTTCTTCTTCTTTTATACACATAAAAAAAAAGTATGTATTATCGAATTCAAAATAACCCGTCATCGAGTTTAAATTTTTTTCGTCTTGATGTTGTAAATATCCAATAAAAAATTTTCAATTATTTATGTACTCAATCTTTCCCTTAAAAACATTATATTTGTCAATAATATACTTATACTTAGCCTCCCTAACAATAAAATCAATATTAGAGCTAAAAGAAGATTTGAAAATTTATTTCACATCTTTTATCTGAAGTACAAGATATTAATTTTTACCCTATCAATTCCACAATTCCCTTCAAGCACATGTAAGACATATCGTTTGCAATGTATTTTATAAAAAAATCACATTTGAAACCACATCTAATTTGGTTTCATTCTCATGCACCTCACAAACCAAGAATTTTACATTTAAATCGTCTCTTTCAGCATCATCTTTTTTGATATGTCTAGACCAGTTTTATGGTTTGACATATCGTTTGCAAAGTGCAGTCGTGCAAGTGATAATAATCTTAGTGGCAGAATACCTCATTTCATTGGGAACTGGAGTAATCTTGTTAGACTGTGAGGATCTCTATCTGCATGATATTTTCATTAATTCATTTCTCTGCTACATGTTGCACAATATTCTGATATTTTGTTTTTCCTCTTTGGACTAACGAAGTGAATTATACGCAAGTGGACTACAAGGGCCCATACCTCCTGCCATTCTTTCTTTAGAGAAGCTGACAGATTTGTGAGTCAAACTACTTCCTGAGAGGCACAGCAATAAATACAATAATTTTGGTGTTTCCTCTTTGAAGAAGACAGAAAGAATAAAGCGAACTATAACATTCTTTTGTTTTCAATGTACAGGAGGATCACTGATATGTCTGGACCAGAGTCTAATTTACCCAAAATGCCCCCCATAGTGAAACATTTGTTCGTCAACTGTCCGTAAAATGTCTAAAATAAACTTGAGAACATGTTCTATTGACAACTAATTAAGCCTATCTTTAATTTCTTTGAAGGGTTTTGCGAAACATCAATTTAACTGGAGTGATCCCAAGAGATGTGTGGACATCGGGTTCTCTGACAACGCTGTAAGTCTCAACACCTTCACTCATCACTTTATATGTGCTGCAATGTGATACAAGTTAAAAACATGAATATATTTTAATAACACCGCAAAATTTGCCTCACTACCTGGTTATGATCTCCATGCACTGTATGGGAAGCAAATTTCTACGGAAAT
>Ga0325403_1004006_pt1 | contig 13612 bp, 8 predicted proteins | sample PopdelMetagenome_19_FD_205665 | JGI IMG/M metagenome (GOLD analysis project Ga0325403, IMG submission 205665) | Populus deltoides microbial communities from Bellville, Georgia, United States - Xylem-PdKOR-R4 | ecosystem: Host-associated > Plants > Phyllosphere > Stem > Wood/Secondary xylem...
CCAAACCATGTTTGTCCTTCGATGGTCTGTGGCCATTGTATGTCCCACCCACATTCCATTGCATATCTTGTATTTTTCAGATGATGATGCAATATCAAATTATTAATAATAATAATAATAATAATAATAATAATAATAATAATAATAACTACTTTTTTTAACAATTAGGGTTGGTTTGCGTTTGTTTAATGTTTTAGAACAAAAATAATATTTGATTGAAGTGAAACCAAATAGTTTTGAAGTGAAATCAAGTAATTGTAAAATAAAGAGTAAAAGAGGCATGTCCCTTCCATCTTTTTTTTTATTATCTCGAGATAATAATTAAACAATGATGTTATTTGTAGTTTTTATTTTTAAGAACTTGATTATTTTAAACTTTTATGTTAAAAGAAGAAGAAGCAAAATCATCCATGTGTTTGGTTGAATATAGACAAAAATATAAAATAAATATATTTTTAGAATAATTTTGAAGTGAAATTGTCATTTCAAAAAATAAGATACAGAAGTATATGTATTTTCTGTTTTTCATTATCTTAATTTGTCTCTTTTATTTAGAGATAATATTATTTGCGATTTTTATTTTTAAGAACTTGATTATTTTGAATTTTTATGTTTAAAAAACAAAAAGCAAAATTATCCATTGTCATAATTTTTAAAACCAATTTGTTTGATTTTGAAAATTTTTGACAACTAGTTATTGGTTTTTTATATTTTTGTAATAAACAACAAAAAAATAAAGTTTTTTGTTTATATTTTTAAATTTAGTTTTAAAAAATGGAAAACATTAATGATATCAATCCTTAAATTCTTGTGAATCCTAATTTGAATGATATGCTTTAAGCTAGCTGGGGTATCGTAGTACCGCCCGTGCTAGAAGAAAATGAAAACAACTTTAGACTTGAAAGATTAATTATCCATGAAAGAGACAATTGAGAGTGGAGACAGTTTCTAGTCTTGTACCAACGAGCAATGCATCAACTAGTTAAGAGAAAACTGGTATGAACAATGATTCACACTTGATTTGACTAATGATAGGATGTTTTCTTGAACTTGAGAGGATTCATCTTGCCTATTGCAGCAGTTAAACTCTTACTTTCTGTCATGATCATTCACCTAATTTCCCATTTATTGTGCCTTTCTAAGGGGTGGTGGTAAGAGGGGAGATCATTCTAGTTAAGTGGATAGATCTTTAGCATGGGATGCGTGTTGAGGATTTCAGGAGTCCCAGTTTAACTCTAGGGTTTACATTATCAGAACTAATCTTGTCTCCAGACAAGCACAGAAGTGGATAGATCAATCATTTTCACCGACTCTGACGAGAACCATCACAGCTGAGAATCATATGCATGATGCAATCATAAAGTAGAAAGAAAATGAGCCAAGAGAAGCTTTTGATTTCACAGGATTAAAACGTTTGAACAACATTCTGTGGCTTAAGCATCAGTTTCAAGCACAAGTCCAATCTAAATCAGCGGACAACATTAACCATCTAGACTTCGACATCTTCTCCGAACGAAATCAAGAGTGTTCCAAGCAAGGATATGCTATAGAGTTGAATATTCTATAAGAACAAAAAGTTATCGCTATACTTCATTTTCCACCCCTTTTGGTTGTTACTATGAGATCATTGTGAATTATACAGTGTAGGCAAATTGACAAGAAATCAGATAACGAACCGGCTGAAGCAGCAACTCATCACCAGTAGTGATCCTCAAAAGCAGACTTATTTGCTACGAGCCTCTACATCTGATATTCTCTTTGGAGGTTTACTCATCTTTTGCTGGTATTTGGCATATGAGTACCACAAACCACCCGCTGTGTTGATAACCAATCCAGTCACGTTCAAAGCATGCACTTCCACACCACCCAGGAGGACAAAACCAAGGGTCTGAGCAGAAAAGGAAAAGGAAACTTAAACTTAATGCACTTGAACATTTAGCAAAACATGACTAATGGTCTGAAAAAGATGAGGGTAACTGAAAAAACCCACAAACAATTTGGTTTAATTGATAAAACTCCAAGTTCTTTGTTTTCTTCTTATAGATTCTCTATAATAGACTAGAAGGGTTATATGCACATACCGTGGACCCAACACCTTTGAGGACTCCCACAATGGTTGTTGTTAGAGCTGAGTTGACTATGGTACATAAGAACATTGTGAAGTTGAGAACTATGCCCATTATTAATGAAATAACAAGGATCACCAAAAATGATAAGGAATTACTCTGCAATAAAAAACAGATTTCAAGTTAGAAATCACGAAGAGCAAAATGCAGCACTTTGTAGAGGAAAAATGAAGTTTGAATCATCACTGCACTTTATGGAAATGTTTTTGATTGCCACAATTTTTTCAAAACAAATTACATGATCTGGTTAAAAAGATTGACCAAGACCAATACCATTACCATATGAAGAGGCAAGACAATAATTCAGACTTAAAACAAGGCACATGCATGTGGAGGCATTGAGTTTTATGGATACACCAGAAAACATCAACTTGAAGCATTGAGAAAAGTCTAATGATAGAATAGTCCAGGATGGACCAGACAGTATCAAAGTTGTAACAACTGTGCAGTTTTCCGAGGCATCTCCTTGCTGGGACTGCATTCGTGATAGAACAGCAATTGATATTCAACATAATAAGGTCAGTAGCCTGATACTGTTCATCATGATAACTTTTGAAGGTCTTAAATTGTGAGGGAATATAAATGATAATATGACAACTAAAACTGTCACTTAAATTTATCACAAGTTGGAGAGGTCAAGGTCTCAAGAGGGTGTCTATAGCATGAATCAAACTTTGCATTCCAATACGCTATCAACACCCTCATCCAAACCCCTCTACAGAAATCAGACCTAGTTTCCCTAAGACATAATCGATACCCTTGCCCTGCCCTAGAAAAAAACGAGGTTTTAGATGTTCAAGATGTTAAAAGATCATTCTGAAATGGCCTAGTGCACTTTCCTGGTTTCAGGAACCAGACTATTCCAAAAGGCATCAATCAACAATCCCAAAAGGAAAAACATGAAATGCAGGATACCAACATAACATGACCTCAACCTATTTAATACTTTTCAGTTGGGATACCAATTAAAAGGAAAATAATAAAAACTCAACTAAGAGAATAATAAAACTCAAATAACTGACTGCACACTGAAACATATTTGACCAATGGTGTTCTACCATTGACATGAAAATCTGATAGATGTTGAAGTGGAATACAAGATTCTCCTGGTAAGGTATAAGCTCCTACAGCAATATAAATTAGACTGAACTTCAATGATGTTAACTGCCTAACTGTAAAATCCAGACTCTGATAGAAAACTTTGAAGTCATAGAAAATGTTTTTGGTGCTACATAAAAAGGTTTTGACCATCAATTATTAATTCAAAGTTCCATTTGTAAAAAATAATGACAAGAGCCTACATAAGTAAACAAGAATAGCATTCTACCTTGCTCTGAACAGGCTTCAGAACTTCAGCATGCCATTTGTTTCTAGCACAATCAATAATTTGAGTCTAAATATGAGGGGTTAAGATTCTGACCTTCGCAAACAATAATGCTAAAGAGTTTGGAAATTCCCCTGTAATTATGATGAGAAATATCAAGAATGGAAGAGACAAAAAGCTGTTGTAGAACATTATCTCAACTGAAGAGAGGCCATCCTCAGCACCAGATCTTTCAACTAAAACAAGGTACATCGTCTGCACTTTCAAAGCACAACTACTATTAGTAAATAAGCAAGCATCATCACGCTGTATTATTCACATCCATTGGAAATTATGGAATTAATAGCCAACCTGAAAGAAAACAGAAGTAAGGGCCATGCCGTATCCCCAAAGGTCAAAAGAAAAATCTCCAAGTGCTGCTATAATAACTCCAGCAGCAATCAATAGCACGGAAAGAGTAACCTGAAATACGATGCAAAAGTGTCATCCTTTGAAGGAGCATCCTATACTCAAGATACTAGTCAAGGAGATGCCTTCTCAAGGATTCAAAGGGTTGATAACTAGATTATGGGCATATAAATAAAAATTGGTCTTTTAGTAACATATATCTGTTAATTGAACAGCAAGCTTCTCCTTCATTTATGAAATCTCAAAATTCAAGAATTGGGAATGTGAATTATTGATCATTCTGTCAATAATATTAATTTTACCAGTTCAAGTACACACACACTATATGTAAAATAAAACACTGGCAAAGCAGAGTCCAATGTATATCTTATATATGTTACAAACAAGAAGGGTAAGCATTCAGTGAAAACTAGCTCAATAAGTGGCAGCACAGACCTGTGTTGTAGGCTTTCCCTTTCCTGAGAAAATTCCAGCTATAAGTACTGCAAGCGGTGTGAGTCTCTTTATTGCAATATACATAGGAATATTAACTCCTCTCAAGCTAGCCAAAGCAAAAGCTACATTAGCATTGTAGAACAACGAAACTGGGAGAAGTCTTTTAGCTGTTTGCATATCGACTCCCCTCGCTCTCGTATACCCTGTTCGTCTACCAAAATGTATAAGCAATGCCGTCACCAATTGCTAATCCAACCAACCAACCAACAAGAATCAAACAATAACAACGTCCTTTATCAGTAATCATAATCACCGAAAACATACATATTAGAGCAACAAGTCTAAAAATCTTCAAAACTCATCATCAAGTGGGATTGACAACACAGCATGAATATTTTTCCAAATAACAATACAATTAAACAAGAAAAGGGTTTAATTTGTTTTCAAATTCAAAAAATTCAATACCTGCAAAGTGAGAAGGGTCATTGAGTGACCATATTGCATCAAAATGGCCTTATTGATAAAAACCATAGCCATTGAAGCAATTCCATATGACACGGCCGCAACCAAACTACATTCATTAACTCACATACAATCATCAAATTCATTAAAATGCCTTCAAACAATTCAATCAGATAATGAAATGTGAATAAGTATTACATGCATGCATTAATAGGTTTTGGATTAAGAACTCAATAATATAACACAAGTACCTCTTATAAGGACTTGCTTCTGCTTCACTGCGATTTTCCATTGCTGTCAATTGAGTCAAACAAATCCCCACAATTTCCCAAAATCAGAAACAAAACAAAGCCCTGCAAACTAATCAAATAAAAAGCATCGAACTTTAGAAGCAAAAATAAATAGAAAACATAACTGGAATCTGGGACATCATTAAAAATCAATAACCTTGATAAAAACAAACTCCCTTTACATTATAGTAACAAAAAAGAATCCTTTTTTTATGGGTTCTTGGATCAAGTGAAAGAGGTTTTTGTGAGTGGTTTTGCTGTAGTAAAAAATATAGAAGCAAAAACAAAAGGAGGAAGATAGAGCGAGAAATAATAATAATAATAATAATAATACAGCAAGGGTAAAGACAAACAGCTGGCCATCAGATGAGAAATGGCTTTGCTTGCTTGCTGGTTCCTGTGTCTCCACTTTTGGCTCTACTATTTTCAAGATAAACGGTCTAAGATGTTAACCACTTCACATGACTATTGGTTCTACTCTAAATAATCCCTTTACCGTTATCATGATTACTATTTAGTAATTTTGGACCAACTTTCTTGGATTGGGAGTAAAATGTCTTTTTAATCCAGTGAAAAAAAGGTTCATACTTATATTGTAAGACTTCGAAATTTTAGGATTATGGTGTTAATGAAGAAAATAAAAAAATATTTTTTTATTTTTTATATATATATTAGAAATTTTTTACCAAGCTATCCTATTTATTAAACTTAGTACATCCTTATTATGAATATAAAATATAGTTATTAAACTTGGTTTTATCGAGTTAAATTCTAGAATTTTTGTTTTTATTTTTGTTTAAATTATATTGTTTTTTTTAAAAAAATATTTAAAACAACATCATTTTATTTAACAATAAATAAAACAATATTATTTTAAGTTTACCTAACAAATTAACAACACAGACCTTTAAATTTGATTTAGACTAACCCAATAAACTCAAGAACTGAATTTTGAGTCGGGTCATATCTCAGATAAATTCTAATAACTATGATATAAATCACTTACTAAGGATTGATCAGATGCAATTAGAAATTTAAAAAAAAAAACTATTTCTCACACTTTTTAACCCCCCTGGACGCGAGGAGATTGGAACACTACTGGTCTATGGGATAACCTTAATAGACGTAAGAATCTCGCAATAACAAGCAGCAAAGCCCCATCAATTTTGGCGGTAAAAAGCCCCATCAATCAATGTAAGAATCTCCACTGTTCACAATCCAGCATTCTCTGCAGCTCCAGACCAGTTCAAGTTTTATACATGCACACGTTGTCAATCAATCACAGTGACCCTTTTGGCTTGTTCTTGACACAGGCGGAAAATTTATATTCCTAGAGTAGGATGTTATGCTGTAGTGGTACACTAACAAATTAAACAACCTATCACTTGCTTTCCTTGGACTAGAATTTCTTGGCAGCTTACATTATGGAGTAGACTATAAACGAAACATTCCTGCTCATGAAGCAATGACATCCTCGTACCGTGTCATTTGAAGGAAGGTGAGGCTTCTTCCCATCTAGAACCGTTACAAATAGAATCTGAGATTTCTGCAATTAATGAAACCCCGGATAAAAATGCCCAACTCAAATTTTCCTTTGATGATTGGGGATTGTTTAAAAAATATGAACGATTAATTAGAGATTGATAAAGCATCATATCATCAATAACTATCTACTATTGCTCTTTTAGCTTCAGTTGCGCCGTGTCCTCGCTGTCCAAATCGTGGAATGGTGGTTGACTTTTCAAATTATTAGGTTATGTTGAAATCTCTTCACTCGAGAATGAATAAATACTGCCATTTACTTTGATATCCTTCGCAACGGCAGAATCTGATTCAGACATGACTGTATCTGTATAGTCCAAGGAGTGCTCTATCACAACAGCTTCTGAATCAAGTGCAGCAGCGGAATCCTTCTTGAGGCCAGAAACCCCCACTGGAATGGATAAACTTGAGCAGTAATCAACTCCAATCATATCGTCAGGATCTTCATTACCAGTCCCTGACTCGTGATGTTCACTTCCAACTTCATAATTTTCATTTTCAGGTGCTGGGAACCCAGAATTTGTGGCATCCATCGACGCTATTGGTGAAAGGTGTTCAACTGGGTTCTCCGTGCAAGAATCTAGTTCTACTTTCACGATTGATTGCTGCTCCTTTGAAGGCTCAATGGTTCTGAGACATGATGGTCGAACAGAAACCCTGCCCAACATCAGGCAAATACAATCTTCAGAGCAGAGCCAGAAAGAACTTAATATATATACACACACACACTTCAGTTGAACAGACGATGCTTGTATGCCCCAATTCAGATAAACAAATTCAAAGTCTCATTCTGCTGTATAAGTGTTCTGACACGTGCATCCTGCTTATATAAATGTTTCTAACAAGGAAACCAGAAATTTCAACATTGCTTAAACATAAAATAAGAAAATAAAATCCACCATTTTATGCTTATATTTTCCTCAAGTTCTCATACCATCAAGTTTTTATGCCATCCTATCAAAATGTATGCAATGAATGTTCAAGTATCTAACTTGCCTGCAACTTGGTTCTAGCATGCTAAATACTGTAACTGTATATAAGCAAAGCAAATGTTGTGAAGGTCATAGATAAAATTGAGATTGGATGGTAGTCAATATCCACCATCAGGCATTAGTCTGTATACCTGCTGTACACAAGCATATATGCGCCCTGAGAAAGTACCTCGTCTAATTCAACACTAGAAACCTGGGAGAAGACAGAACTGCAGTTAGAGAAAAATGAGTCCATGTAGATTGAGCGTGACAATTGAGCTGTTTTCATTTGATGTAATAATGATGGGACATAGGATTCTGGCATAGCAATTTTCCAAAGCAGAAAATCATTTCTTACACTAGATTTAAATTAAAAAAAAAAACCAAGTTTCACATTATGATTTTAAAAAGATAAGGCCACCAATCCTCACAAGCTGTAGATGGTAGATCTGTTTAGAAGTGCACACAGATTTTTTTTTTTTTTTTTTTTTGGGGGGGGCGGGGGGTTCCTACCTTGCAGTCATCAATTCTGTTCCAGTTTCCATGGAAATCCTTGGTGTAGCAGATGTAATGACCAAAAAATGATGCATTTAGCATATCCACATGGACAACAACTGCATAAAGCTTGTACACATCAGTGCCATCTCCTCCTTCACTCATGTAGGGGCTCAGATCTAACATCTCAGGAAAAGTTACCCTTTTGTTAAGTTTACCAAACCTCCCACTCTGAAAAGTTATGTCCACATGATTTCAGAAGTTATAAAATCCTCTAGAACTAGAATATAGCAAAATAATTGATTTTCACAGAAAAGGAAGTTTAGATTCAGAAAGGTAATACAGCAGCAGAGATATCCATAGCAAGTAAACAAATCGGACCTGGAATCTCTTTAAAGCGATTGTAAGAACATTTGGAGCTCGTTGAATGGTAAGACGCTTCCATGCCTTGACATAGTCATTGCACCTATACAAAGTTTAAAATTGTACCTTAAATCAGAACAGATGCAGACATCAAAAGATATTAGATGCAGACTTGTGATCCATTTTATTGGTAGCCTTGTTCTATTAGAACCTGCTGGGCTCCAATTATATTGACAAACTAGTATGAAAAAAAGATAAATTTCATGGCAAGGCATATTTCACTTTCAAATATTAAACCATCAAGGCATCATGCCAAACTAGTTGGAGCTGGCTGGACAAATCATCATTTTATTCTGTCTGATCTGCAGCCATATTTTAAGCAGATATTTAGAGACCACATACTTAGAACTAGAAGTAATTTTCAGTCCACAAGTTCATGGAAGCCATATTTGGCCATTATTCAGTGAGGCAATTATATTGTTCATGTTAAATATGCTAGAGTAAAAATGAAAATTAAATAACCAATATGCACACATTTTTCCTCTTTAAGAGAATTTCCAAGTCCCGGACCAAGGAATGACTAGAGAAGGAAGAATTGGACAGTAAATAAAGCACCACTAGTCCATATTCAACATCTACCATCCATCTGCCTATCTCTTAGCCCAAAATGCAAGGGGAGAAAGATTTGCTGAAACCAACAAACCCCAGTCACCATCCAGGGAAAAAAATAAAACCAACTCAAGATTCATATCCCAAACTAGCTGGAGCAAGATACATGTATCTGCTTCCTCCAATCAGTTCTAAAGCATATTAATATTTCAATTTAAAATGCAACTACCTCCATCATAATTAAAATTGCTCATACAGTCATAGCAAGGGTGGAAGAATCCGAGAGGATTGAATTTCTAGTAGTTGCTTAAAATAAAAGGTTGAAGATTAAAAAATAAATATTAAAATTAAAGATTGTGCGCATAATGAAACAAAAGAGATGAAGAAATGGAATCAATAAAGTAAATGATTTAAGCTTTTGGGATTCAGAAATCACAGGATTAAGCAGCCATACCTGTCACATTTGTACATATTTTCTCCATGAAGCCACTCTTTGTCTGTGAATTGATCGAGGCATTCCTCCAAGGATGCAGCATCACCATGAATCTCAACAGTTAAATCCATCATGTTCTCAAACTGATTTGAAATCTTATTGCATTTTGTGCATATCACCTAACGAAGATAAAGCATGTCAGGACAGCATCCCAAACTAGAGACAGGACTCCTCTAATCAATTGAGAGATTATTTGGGGTTTGGGAACAGGTTTAATAAGGCTTTGGTGCATCATCCAGGGATTTTTTACGTTTCCAATAAGATTGGTAACATGGCATCCAGCACCAGATATCAGACTTCTCAGAAACAGCTCAGTCCAAGAGTCCATCAAATTCTTTTTTTTCCCTATTTGTAATGACTAATAACAGAGAAAAGGATGAGAAGCTCTGGATAATGGCATAAAAGTGGAATTCAATACAGTTAATGCATGCTGAGAAAAGAAGCTTTCACAAACAAGAACAAAATCAAACAGCTTCAGTATAACAGGATGCATGACCTGAGATTGGAGGCGACCCCCAAATATGTGTTGAATTATTGTAGTCTCTTGAGAGGCAGGTTCAACAGCCTTTTCTCCACCAAATTCATCAAGGCATACTGATTGCATAGTATCAATAGCAAGCCTACAGAAAAGACACGAAATGTTTATGGTATTGAACTGGGCATAGCATCAAAGACAACCAAAATTTCTTCTCTAGTCAATCACTTTCTTCAACTGATTCTTCTATTTTATTATATTTGGTGTGTGTTGTGTCTTTTCTTCTGATGGGGGATGTTTATCTCAGAATATGCAAACCAGACAAGGCCAGTAATAAGAACCTCATGAACTCATGAGCATCCTCCTGTCTTCCATAGCCAAGATTACCACCAATATTAGGTAACCGAGAAAGAATATTTATTGGTGAAAAGGGAAGCGTGCTTTGGCTTGCTCTTTCAACATGGGATTGGAATTCACAAAGAAAACACCAATCATTATGTCTACCTGAAACAAATATGAAAAGTTGTGAGGGAAGAATTGTCCAAACTACCACAAAAAAGCAGAACAAAAAGGCTACATAAAATTCCAATTTCTGAACTTACATTCTGTTTGATGACCTTTCTTCAACAAATATGCAACAAGTGGCCTTGTGTATGTGAGGCATTGTAGAACCACGTTGGCAAAGCAACTGTGAAGGAAAAAAAAAGAGGGGGGATAATTGAATAAAAAATGGCACATGCTCAAATGAAAAACATAACACAACTAGCAAATGTTTGTGTCTGCCCATGCATAGTTTATGCTCAAATGAACAAATAAAGGTGTACGGGGGTTGCAAACATTTACCTGTTTCCACAATTTAAGAGCCCACAGGGAGAGAATTCGGGCTTGTCTGAGTTGTAAAGTTTAATGAACTCATCATACGGGAAAAGAACCTGAGATTTAAGTGTGTTGAAGTTTTCACTATGCAGAACAAGAATTCACTAAATAATCTAAATGAACAACAAAATGAGAAAAGGTTAAAACATATACCTTTCCTGGCTTCTTTATAGGCTTAGAGTTAGAAACTCCATTGGCAGGAACAAGTGCAGCGTTAGAAAAGCTTCTACTCCCACCACCTGAAGGTTTAAAACCAAAGTTTGATCTTACTGTTTGTGAAGAATTTAATTTGAAATCCTTGCATTTTAACTTATGGCCAGCCTTCCAGTCTGCTTCTTGGCATCTCTGTGAGCTGGGGAAAAGAAAAAAAGAACAACCATATGATTTATGCTAAAAAAAGAAACTTAAGAAATCTGCACCTAAAACCCACATATTAAACTCAATTAAAAGGATAGGTAAACCCACAAAAAAAACTTCCAAATTAGACTAAAAAACCCTTCATCTGAAAAATAAAAACATGAAACAGACAATAAACCTTCATCATAAAATCAATAAAAACTAATAGCACATTATATCATAGTCTATTATTATAGCATTGCAATGCTATCTCTACCCTACAATCGCTACTTAAGCTTGAACAACCAATTAAACCACGCATAACTAAGCCAACCAATGAGGATGAGCCCAGTGATTTATAAGATTAAGAAACCACCTTAAATACAAAAGAGCACATTTTTAACCAAACCCAACCCACCCATCCACCCACAAATATATGTGTGTGTGTTTGTGAACCGCCAATAGCACTCTTAACACAATCATTTACCTACAAAATCAATTAAGCTATTTAACCAAAAAAACCATAAAAAAAAAAGCTCACAAAGCCAAAAGAGCATAAACCCAGAATTCCCAAGTTTAACAAGCCACCTTCAACACAAAAAGACTGTACTTTTATCAACAAACCATCTGTCACTAGTTAGTTCATTACCCCATTAACCACTAATTAAGCTAAATCATGCATAATTATGCCAAACCATATATCACTAGGGAGTTCATTACCCTACGAATCACTAATATAAACAAAAACTCAATTCATTCTAATACAATTAACTACCCTTAAAATTACTAATTTAGCTAAAAGGAACCGTAACTACAATTAAGCTACGCAAAAACATAAAAGAAATTACCCCATAAATCACTAACTTAGCTCCAAAACCAAGAAAACACGAAACCTCAAAAACCACCAAAAGGAGCCGTAACTACAATTAAGCTACACAAAAACACATTGAAATTACCTTCCAAATCACTAATTTAGCTGCAAAACCAAAAAAATAACAAAAACCCATTGATTCCCAACATCAAAAGAACCCAAAAAAGATTGCATTTTGACCAGAACCCAATAATCAACAACCCAAAGAAATCACCAAAAACTTACCAATATCTCACGGATTTGCAACGAGAACACTTTTTAGTCCCAAAACCGCCACAATTTCCACAGATACTAGAGTCCTCTTCAGCTTCCACGGCTTGATTAATAATATTTGGATCAATAGCAGTGTGGCTACTCTCAGCTGCTTCGAAATTAGCGCCGACTTCGAAATACTTGGACGCCGTATTCTTAACGAGGTGTAACAACCCCAAACCAATTACAAAAACAGTGAATATAAATTGTAGTAACCAATTCAGATCCACTGTTATTCCACCGACATGCATCTACACTTGTTGTTGTTTGCATGCATTAATCAAAGGATTTTTTGCGTGTTTTTCTCCCTTTTTTTACATGTAAATTAGGGATTTTGAGAGGAGAGTTCGTGAATAGTGTTTCGTTAGGGTTTTTATTTTTTTTGGTGTGTGGGAATTGGGATTGTGATTTGGGGAAAGATTTATTTATTTTATTTATTTATTGTATGGAAATAGGGTGGGGTTGATTAGTAGGGTAATTAAGATTAGTGGTTAATTGTTATTATTATTAATATGATTACCAACCATAAGAATTTAATGATGGGAAAGTGTTTATGTACTTACCTTTTTTTTTATTATTATTGTCTCTTGTCCCTTTTTAGATTTATTAAAATGGTTATGGATATTGAAATGGATTCTATAGATAATTTTTATTTATTTAATTGAAAAGTCGAATTTGATCTTGATTTATAAAAAACGATTTAAGAAATCCCTAATCATAAAATAAAAAAGAATAATATCATTGTAAAATATAAGAATTAATAAATGTATAGTAAGAATATAATTATCATTATTTATAAAATAATTTTAGATAAATATTATCTCTCTTATATCTTCGCCTGTAGCTAGAAGTTTCTTAGCTGGAAATAAGAAAATTAGTATTGATTTTTTTGCTCTTTTTTTTTTCCCTCCTCCTTCTTCCATCCATGTTTTCAATTGCTTTGTTCTAGCTGGGACCGTGACTGGTCACGTGCTGCATCTTGAGAGGAGGAGGAGGTGCTGGGAAAGCATCCTTGCCTGGCAAGTATGAGGAATTATTCCATTATCCTTTTCGGAGTCGTGCTTCTTTGTTTCACTTCCATATTTGTTTGGAATTGCTAATTATGTGTGATAGAGAGGTTGATTAGCTGGTTTTTTTTATGTTATAGTTTAATCATTAAGAGAAAACTATCGTTCGTAGTTGAGTTTGTGCTTGCTATAGTAATTTAATGTATTTTTTAACTTGTGATGCGTCATAGTTTCTCAAATTAAATTCATTTAAAAAATAATATGCAAAAATCATAAT
>Ga0325403_1004008_pt1 | contig 13611 bp, 11 predicted proteins | sample PopdelMetagenome_19_FD_205665 | JGI IMG/M metagenome (GOLD analysis project Ga0325403, IMG submission 205665) | Populus deltoides microbial communities from Bellville, Georgia, United States - Xylem-PdKOR-R4 | ecosystem: Host-associated > Plants > Phyllosphere > Stem > Wood/Secondary xylem...
TTTTTTGACATAAAAAATCATAACCGTAAATTGAAAAGTTGATGCATGCATTTAATTAAATAAATCAAAAATCATTTGTGCCAATAAACATACAAAAAATCAACAATAACTAAAACCCAAATTGAAAAAAAATAAAAGATTGTTATAAATCAAGAAATTTAATCTCACGACATGGGATATGTCCTCGATTGTGTTTAATAATTTTATTTCTTGAAACTAATATTTATTTAAAAAAACACACTTAAGAAAGAAATTGAATAAAATTAAAGAAAAAAAAATAAGTAGAGCTATACATAAATAACAATGCCTCCTAATATCATAAAAAACATTGAAATTTTATTTGTAAATTAAGTAAAAACTAAATGGTATTAAATTAAATTGAATAACATTAAAAAAATATGTTTAGTTAAAATTGAAAAGAAAAAAGCCAATACCAAAATTCAATAAAAAAAATAAACATTAAATGATAAAATTAGTAAAAAAAAATAAACTAACAAAAAAAATTAAACAACAAAAAAGCCAACCACACACTCTAGCCTAGCCTAGGTGGCCAAAAACATATAGGCTTGAACTTAATTTTTTTACTTAAGAGACTACAATAATAAAAAATCAAATAACACGTCACTTGCTCATTTTAATATTTCAGCCACAATGATGGATGAAAAATAAAAAGCAATGAATTTTTTTACCTACAAATTCATTTTTTTACCCAAAACATCTTTATCTACCACTAAAAAAATCAATTCAAAAATCTAAAATCAATCTAAAACCAAAAATTTCTTAAACTCAAATTTATTATCTCAATCGATGAAAAAACCAAAACAACATCTAGAAAAAACTCCTTTTATCGAAAGAAATCCATGGATAGTGTGCTAAATTGACGTCAATTGAGAGTAAGTTGACCATAGCCATAAAAAAGACTTAATCAAGGAGAGAAAAACCATTAATAACTAAAATGAAAAAAAAAAAAAATCACTATTGCAATTCATGCAATCATGATGAATTATATATTGGCGAACAATGGTGCGGCAAGGAGCATACTTATATGTCGACGCCCTTTAGTGTTTTCTATAACTATAATGGCTAAAAGGATGATATCAAGTTATTACATCCAATTCATGATATAAATAAATTTATTTTTATTTAAAAATACATCAAAATAATTTTCTCAAATTTTTTTTTTATTTTTAAATATCAAAATTATCTAAAATCACTAAAAAAACACTAATTTAATTTTTTATATATATCAAACACTTTTAAAATGCTCAGAAACATAATATTAAACGCAAACAAAGACAGCCTCTCAATCTTCTCTTCTATTAATGATGTGGAAATAGTAGTGTAAGAAAAGGTTTTATAGGCAAAGAGATACCTTCGCATTTCATAGCCGATAGTGAACAGCCAACCTGATATCGCTGCTGCAGAGTTCGGATTTGAACCAGCGAATCATGGGTCACTATGCGGGAATGTAGCAGAAAACAAGGCTGGAGCTCATAAATTAATCAATTAATAGGGATACAATTAACCACAAAATAAAAAAATACAAGCAGCCCTACTGTCATTTATCAGACGGCATGGGTGCTCGGCATTCAAACTTAAAAGCCACAAGCAGCTCCTCCCTTCATAGCAAACATGGAGGCCCCAAACGGTGTCAAAATTATTAGATCCCTCAGGCCTGTTTTCAAGTTCTGAGACTTTGATGTTGTACGACTTAGGAAATTGGATTCAATTACACATCCACTATTCCTGTTCATTGAACTTTGCTCTATACTTCTGTTTTAGTACAAAAGTCAAATACTGGCCAATCACAGGACACAATGTTTCAGAGATGGGAGGAGCCGCAACCACCTCAAAGCCAGTAATTTGCTTCAGATGCTACTTTCAATCAGACAGCATGCCATCCCAAGCAGTCTTGAGGCAGAATGTTAGATGATTGTTGTAGTTGCAGTAAACCATTCATAGGTGAGAAGGAACTGCATCAGCCATGCCTGACTCATTCATCCAGCCTGTCAAAGATATGTTTATGTTTTTAACAAATCTATGAAGACCCAGCAGCATGACTGGCAAAACCCTTGGAGCTATCATTTTTTCTCCATCGCTGTTTCTTCTTTGTTGACTTCTCTTTCTTTGAGCCACTTTCATCATGTCTCACCTTCCCAATGTCACCATTTTCTTTCGACTTTTTCTTCCGAGACTTCTCTTTAGAAGAAGCTTTCCTCTTCTTTCCAGAGGAATGTGCACTACCATCTCCAGCATTCCCGCCTCCTCGTGGTAATGCTTCTTCTTCATCATCCAACTGCCAATTGCACAAAATTTCCTGTTGTCCATAATTTGACTGCAAGGGCTCCCCAGCTCCAGGCAGCAAGCTGCTAAAAGTTACCTCTCCATTTTTCCCTCCTTTGCGTTCCAGCAAAACTGGGTCAGGTCTAATTATGGTACCAAGAATGCTCCTGTTGGGTCCTAAGCTTAGGATGGTCTTTGGATTTGTCAAGGTTGTAAAAGCCATTGCAAAAGCAGATCTAATCTGCAATATGGATGGTAAAAGGACTTTTAGTAAAATTTAGAATAGCAAAAGAAATTCAAAGCTTTTTATATTATCAATTTGATTCATTTGATGGAAGCAAAAGGATGGTATGAGTCACACAAGTTTCTCATCCCATCTAATGCAACAACCCGATTAGTTGAAACTTGTTAAGAGAGGTGAAGTGCTACGACCCACCCAGCATAACTCAAAGCTAAAGCAATTCATCTAGGGTACTTGGTAAATCAAACTGAGGATATAAAAAATAGATAAGTTAGAACTCAAAATGTCATGAAATATATTAAATACAAACAAGATTTTGGAATGCTGCCCCCACATTTAAACTAAAATGAACCTTCCCGTCAAAAACCTTTATTCCTAGTGCAGCGAAAGTGATGAAAAGCAAGCAAAAATAATATTATAACAGTGAACAAACCTGGAAATAATTGAATGAATTCTTGCCAATGTCATTCTCTGGTGCCTAATCATCATAAATAAACAGTTTTAGTTCATCAAACAGAAACAAAATAATGACCGCTTTTTTGGAAAAGGTCTCCAATTTTTTTTTTTTTAATTGTACAGTCTGATCCCAATCTCAATATTCTGGAAAAGGGTTCAGAAATGCATGCCCATAAACCAGAATACAAAGGCAAAACCAAGTGTGAACTTGTAATAGCTAAGACAGGACCCAGTCTTTCCTGGGGAATGCTTGGGAATCCTATATTTAGCTCTAGAGATGCATCCAACACCCACAGAAAGCAGTAAAAGATGTAATTCAAAAATCATATCAATAATTTTTTGAGGCAACAAATCAATCCCACTCTTTGATTTGCTTAATAGTCAATTAATATATGGAAATGTCACATCTTAGTAAAGAAAGTCAACCTGTGGGTCTTCAATTGCAATGAGAAATGGCCGTCCATTGTTCATAAACCTAAAACAGAAAATGAGGTAAGATCAAACGTAATATTTTTAATAACTGCAAGCTAAAAGAAAAAATAAAAATTTTCAATCCTAAAAGCCTTGCTTTTCCTTTACCCTTTGGTACGCTTTGAAAAGAATGTCCCAGTCCCCTTGCAAGATACACCAACATTTGTGGTGTTCAATTTGCGTCCATAAAAATCAAAAAAGTGTATCTGCTTTCCAAAAACAGACTAGTAAGAATATTGAAGTCTACAAACTGTTACCCCCCAAAATTAAAGGGTTCATATATTCTCCAATTAAGTTTACAAGAATAAAAATAAAACACAGAACATATCAACTGCATCATGAACACTATGGTATCTTGAAGTTACATTGTGCTGAATAAGGGCTTGAAAACACGTACCAAGAGAAGCCCCAAATTACGTTCTAGAGAAGCCTGGCACTCCCTATGATTCTGTAGCATCAAAAATGTCATGAGGCAGTGGCAATATTGTTAGATGAGAAAAGGAAATGGTAACATGCCAAGGGAAACATCGAGATACTTTAAATTTTTTGTAAGAAGCATGATTCTATCATATCAATAAACCATAGAAAAACTCATTTGCCCTCATACAAGTAGAATGCTCTCTAGAGGTCAAGTGCAAGAAAGCTCTAACAAAAAGGAAGAAAAGTCCTATCTTATCTGAAATAAACTCCAGAAAGTGGTCTGTCAAGCATCCAAACCTCAGCTGAGATGAAACATGGTAGCATTTGAGGTATATTTTCTGTCTTATTAGAAATACAATATGTAATCTCTTCATTTTACATTCATAGCTCAACCAAATACAAGATCTTCCTAATCACCATCATTTCAATAGCTTTGATAAACTCACCATTGTTTTGGCATCTTACAGCATATGAATAGTAGGGAATTAACGGATTAACTGGCAACTATGTGCGCATGCATTCAAGCTAGAATGCAGATGAAGAATTCATTCAAAGGTTTAATTCATTACCTGCAACATTGCCATAAGCATGGCAAGCAGAGCATAAGAACTTATGCCGCCAGAGTATACCTGCATGTTTTAAAGAAAACTTGAATCAGGCAAACAAAAAAGAACAATGATTGAGAATAAAGTGTTGACATCTATGAGAATGCTATTAGATGGCTGGTATACAGATATATACCTCGTTGAGTTCTCTTTGTTGTAGGAATACTTTTAAAATCAAACATAATGGTCGTAGTTCAGGCCACTTGGATATTGCATTCTGAAAGAAACAACATTTAGCTTTGACTTCAAACTACTTTTATACACACAAGCAATTAAAAAAAGGGTGCGTGTGTACATGTTAAGAGAAAGTGAGATGATTGTTATACTTGTTACTCACATCATAAAGAATGAAATATCAGAAAGGAAGAACACAGACAACAAACCTTGATAAACTCAGCAGCAATGGGTCCACCATTCACATCAAAACTGAGATCCACAAAAAACATTGATCAGTTTCCAAAACAAGCAATGTAGAATGTAGTCAGAAATTTAGATGACAAAGAGATAAAACCTACAGATTGTATATACAGCTCCCGAACCATAATATAAATGAAACACAAAATACAAAGATTTTACAAAATTGATATGTCAAATAAAAAGTGCGGAGAAAAAAAGAAGGGCATCTTTGCTTAATTAGGTGTTGTAGTATAAAATATTCCTTAAAAAATTTATTAGCTAAAGTATGTAGAATTTCTTTAAGACAATCTCTATATGCACTTACCCGGGCTACAAATTAAGCATCTTATAATGATCAGCCTTCATAGAGCATCTCATAATTTCAGTTTCTCATTTGGCTTCCCCCCATGTGTCATGCAAGTTTAAACCCAAAGCTACTGACTAAAATTCTATCTAGACCAAGTCCCTCAATCATAGTTCAGTATTGGATTTCCTTTATTTATTTATTTATAAAATCACCCAGTAATTGAACCAATAAGAAAGCTAATTTACCAAACCCACACTAAAAAAATAACTACATTGTAACTACTAGAACACAGTATAAGCAATCCCCCCTTTACATCTCATCTCCTTTTTTTCTTTGAAATGCATTTGAACAATTATTCCGAGGAATCAATTCAATAAGGATTGAAATGGACTACAAACCTTGAGAAAAAAAATTAATCTAAAAACATTGCAAGGAGAAAATCAAACTAGGAAATGGAAATACAAATGATAAATAGACAGACCTTATATCAAAGGAAACACCACTTCTCTTTTCAACGAATTTAACAATGGGCACACGAGCCCTTGCTATCACCTAAGACAATAAAAGAGAGCACAATAGACCTTTGTTTTTTTGGCAGCAATAGTACTCCAACTGTTGATGGAGGCATACCTGTATCTTCTTTGCAACACCCTTCTGAGACAAGGCCCTGGAAAGAGCGTTTAAACCAATCTGTGGGCTTTTTAGTCCTGAACCCAGAATCACAACCTACAATCAATAGCATTTAACAAAAGCTTTTGTTTCAGTTGATTAGTCCGCAGTATTCTACAGTAAATTCTTAACAAATGTCACATTATACTTACATCAATGTCACTGGTTGGAAGATAAAGTCCTGTCCTAAACGAACCAAAAACTTCCACCTACAAAGCAAACACAGCAACGCAATTTTACTAGCTTTTATGCTTCTATAAAGAAATTGTATGGGTGAGTGAGAAAGAGAGAGGGGAACTAAGAATTACCTTACAATTGGGCCATATATATTTAATAACATCAAAAACACATCGTACAGCTTCAGCACGTGAAGCTTGTTCCTCCTGAGTTGGTGACAGAAAATCACAGAAATCCACTATCTCTGCATCACCCACCATCAGATATGAGCTCACTATAAATGCTCGTTGACCAGAATTTCTCAAAAAACTAAAAAGAAGCTAAAACATATTCCAAACATCACATGAAAAGTTCACAAATTTAAACATTCCAAGTAAGCTACACATAAAAATTTAGCATACCCACATTGTCACCCACACTGGACTTCCATAATTAAGGCCAATAAATTCTTGAAGAGATTATAGTTTTCGCTCTGTTTTGTTTTATTTTATTTTTTGCTCAAGAGGGAATCGAAATTAACCAATATTGTGGTACCATCCAGATTTTAAGATACTACTAGAGTCAAATTAAATCAATGAATATGGAAAGTACTCATATTTCCTCCATAACCACAATATATCTAAAGAATTAATGTGCAAGAAATCAACTTTTCACACACAAAAACAAGAATTAGTAGGACGAACCCACAAATTAAATCAACAAAAAGAAAGAAAAAACAAAAATCGCTCCTTTGTTTATCATCAAGGTATACCTTTATGTAACTGTAACATCGGACTCCTAAATTTACTATCCCCTCTAAACCACACGCTCTCCGTCATTGGTTCCGGAAAATTCTCCGTCTCCACCTCCGCTTTCCTCTTAACCTTAGCCTCTCCATTAACAGGCGTCTTCAGCTCCAACTCCTCCTCATCACCGCTTCCAACATCAAGAGAGAAGAAATCAGGTGCAGCAGATTCCGCAGCAGCAGCAGAATTGAAGGCGGAGAGAGAAATCTCATTGCGGAATACAGAGTAGGGTTGGAGAGGATCGGACAGCGGCGATCGAATTGGAGTGGCAGTGGGTGAAGGAGAAAGTGGGGTTAGGGTTAGGGTTTCGTAAAGAGGAATTGCTTGGGCTTGAACTGGGGATTCCATAGCTGGGAATAACTTTATTGAAAAATAAAAATAGGGGAGAGGAGTTTTGGTGTTGGGTTTTGCTGTGGCAGTGAAAGGGAAAACAACGATAGGGTTTTAGTTTGCTGGGGTTTTGAATAGTTTTGTGGGGTTATATATGGGGAAGGTAGAAAGTAGAGATGGACACCAACATGGGTGCTGTTCTTGTTCTGGAACTAACTAGGGTTTTACCGTGCATGAAGTAGTAGTAGTAGTCATCTGAATTTTACTTCTTCCCTTTTTCTAGTTAATGAGCAATTTTTGTTCGTAGTCACTGATGCAGTGTTTCAGACTGTAATGTTGTTTTTTTTTTAAATATATATTAAAATGATAATTTTAATAAAAATTATTTTTAATATTACTATGCTAAAATGATATAAATAAATAAATAATTATAATAATTCTTTAAAGGATATGGTACACTACAAAAATAAACACTAACTACATAGTTTTGAGTACCCACCATATGTTAAAATAGACTAGTAAATAAATAAATAAATAAATAAAACCAATATGCATTAGTAAGTAAAATCTAAGTAGCTATAATCTTCTCTTATTAGTCATTGTTTTATATTTTTTACTATTATTTATGTGTTACTTTTCTATAACTTTTATAAACCATGCAATATACAAAATGCCTAATATATTTATGTATGATAAGAATTCATCATATGTTAAAAAAAAAAATTACAGCTCTAACTACATTTCTTGCATAGACATATTATTTATATGTAAGAAAATATTTGATATAGAGTTATATAGATTTGCACAAGGAATGGCAAAGGCAACGAAATATTAGATGATGCTTCAACCTTACAGATATTTTATATGTATAAAGGTAAAGATAAGGTGCATTTATATGATGATGTTGATCTAGCAGTTGATCTCTAACAATGAAAATGTTGAGGTGCTATTTAGACAATCCTGAAGATGGCAGGCCACCCAGAACCAAATATTTTGATGCACATGATGATGATGTTGATAAAGTGGTATTGTTTATTGGGGGAAGAAAGTCCTAATTTAGATGTTGGTGGTGATGGGGAGGAAAATCTTAATATGGGTGCTAAAATGAGTATTGAAATAGGTGATGATGTTAGTGATAGTGATGTTTGATGTTCTGGTATTGGTCTTATATGAGTGTTGAAATAGGTGCGGTGCTAAAGTTGGTGTTGAAATGGAGGATAAAATGAGTGCTAAAATGAGTGCTGGGATGAAAGAAGGAATGAATTCTAAAATGGGCATTGATACTGATGTTGTGTTAATGCTAGAGTTTACGTGGATTCTAATGATGATAATGAAGTAGACAATGATTATATTTGTGAAGTCCGAAAATAAAGTATACAAAGAGGGGGGGTTTATAATAACTCAAAATGTTGTTATAATATAAAATAAAGCAAAAAAAAACATGAAAGATGGGACCAAAATGGAATTAACAAGAGATGGGACTATAAATACCCATCCTTTCTCTCATCCATGCCCGACTGATAATAAGAATAAGGAGGGGAGGAGAATTTCAGATTTTTTCCTTCATCAAAACTAGGAGTAAACACTTAAAATTAGTAAACCCAAATAAGCCTTGGAATTATTAAGTGGAGGAACATAATAGGGTGGAAGAATTAACAAGAAGAAAAGTGAAGAGGTGGTGAAGAAAAGAGGGGGAAGAGTGGTTGACTACATACAAGGAGAAGAAGGCTAAGATTCTTCTAAAAATTTGTTAAGTAAAGTTTAGATTTCCATCCAAGTAAGGAGTTCTAATTCCAATTTCTATGAAATCAACTTCAATTTGATTAGAAGTTTATGCTTTTCTTGAATTGGGAATTAGGGTTCTTTAACATAAAATGTTGGGAAAATACATAAATGAGTGAGGTTAAATGAATTAAAATAATTTAAGTGCTTTAAAGAAGAAGGAGAAATGAGTGCATAAAAGAGAGGAAGGGAACTCTTGGTTCCCTTGGGCACGTTCTCTGCTGGTTACTGCAGAGAGGGAATGAGAACTTATGATGTGCTTAATTCATTAATTCGGTACAAGTGACCTTAAGAGGACATAAAACGAGACAAGAATGCCATGAATAAAGGGAAGGCATGGGTGTGATTGATGAAGAAGCAGGGATTTCAGATGAATTGGAGATACTTTCTCCATTAACAAAACAGGGCAGGTTGCTGCCCTGTTTCCTAGGAGGATTTTGGACCTGAAAACTACAGAATTCAGGGAGGGTCCCCCATAAAAGTTGTAGCCGAAAGTGTTAGCTTTCCAACGAATCTGACCCCGTCTAATTTGGAGTCCTAGAACTCTAGATACAAATAAAAAACTGAGGAGAGGTCAAGCTGCCACCCCTGTTGGCAGATTCAGCTAAGTTGATAAAATGGCGAAATTTGGCCATATTAAGGGTAGAATTTGTCTTCTTGCCCTTCATAAGGTGTGTCTTGATCTTCAAAAAGAATAAACTGTAATCAAAATTGAATTTATGATGTCCATTTGGACTACTAATGAGCTGAAAAGTTAAAAGATAATAATGAGGAATGTAAGTGAGAAAGAAAAGATTTGGTAAAAGAGAAATGAATAGTATTTCCATTGTTGCTGTTGCGTGTGATATGTGGACTAATATGGAATAATGATGGGTGTTTGTGGTTTTAGGAGGAATCGCAGGAGGAGTACAACAATCACAGGGGAATGCAAATCGAGCGTCTACAGCAGGTAGCTACTTGGTACCTATATCTCCTCTAGTTAATAATTATTTTAACTAACTTTTAAACTATAAAAATTTGGTGCTTATTGATGAGAAAAATAAAAGGGGGGGGGGAAGGAAAGGTTAAATGATGAAAAAAATAAAATAAAATGAAACGGAGGACTAGATTTAATTTATGGATTCTTTTGGAGTAACAACGAATTTTGGTAAAGATTGTTTCTCGAATTTGATTTGTTTGTCCCCGATATGGGAGGCTGATGATGTTAACCAAGTTGGATAACATCGGCATCACCGGTAAGTGAAAGGAGAAATATAAACTTGATTAACTATTCGGTTTCAGAATAGTTAATGATATCGGCGAGTGACGTCGATATCAGCAAAATTTATAAACTCGATTAACTATTCGGTTTCAGAATAGTTAATGATATCGGCAGGTAATGTCGATATCGGTAAAATTTATAGACTTGATTAGCTTTCCGAGGTGAAAGCTAATGATGTCAAGAATTTTTGACATCGGCATACCTGAGAACCTCCCAAGGTAATATGGAACAATGATTAACTATTTTAGTTTTAAAAATAGTTAATGACATTAACGGTTACGTTCGTGTCGGTATTTTCATGAAACTGATTAGTTGTTCCAGGACGGGCAACTAAAGACCCTAATGGAGGTCAATGGTGTTGGCAATAGTCTTTCTGATGTGGAGGGGGGGGGGAAGTAGTCAACAGAAAAAAAAAAAAAAAAAAAAAGGGAGAATTTTTATGTAACCATTAAAAGGGGTTTATGATTTAAGTAGATAGATATGCTGCTTAATTTTTCTTCTGTAAATTGCTTGTATTTTAATCATTTGTTTTTAATTATATGAAAAATTTATATTTTTGCAGGTCTCTCCCATTCACGTCAGGAATAAATTTTAAGTTCTTTGATTCCTTTTTGTATAAGTTAAGAACTTAGGGATTTGTGGTGTAATTTTGTTATGCAGTAAACATGTAACTTGTATAGAATATTATATTTGTAATATTTTGTTTCTGAAATATTAAATGTATCAACCTATGCTTGGGATAGTAGAATGTACTAGACTATGTTAGAATATTAAACGGTGTTGTGTTGTGTTATATATGTGTGTGTGTGTGTGTGTGTGTGTGCAATCTTCGTGCTCGAATTTGGCTATTTTAATTATTAACTTATGCGTGTGATGTAAGATGGAGTTTGGGAATGAATATGGTTCTGAGCATAATCTGGAATGAATTATGCAGTTGATTGTACTAAACATGGATGTGATTGTGGATGAGATGTGATTCTAAATGTATACAGGGTACATTGTCGATAACTTGGGATCTCTCGGTATAAATGAAACTCTGCCGAAATTTCATTAGAGTAAAAAAAAAAAAATTGCTCCATCTACCCTTTATAAGGGGAAGATTAACGGATAAACTAATAGAAAAATTAGGGTTGTTACAATATTCATTCCGATGATAAAGGATTTGAATTTTATAATGTAGCTATAGATGAATGGATTGATAGCTTACAAGTTGATTTTTCTATTGGTCAAACTTAGCATGGTGCCTCTGATTCTGATAACGAATGAAAGATAAGTAGTGATGAAGATGATATTGACGTATAAGTCAGTGAACAATCTGATAGTATTGATGAGGAGGAAAGTGGCAAGAAAAGGGGAAAAGATTATTAATGGATCCAACTACTGATTTCAAATGTAAGAGATTTAAAGTTGCAGTTGATGGTTCAATAAATTTTGAAGAGTGTCAAATTTTTAGTAATTTAAACACACTTTAAAGATATTTTGCGAGAGTATTGGGTGAAACATGAATGTCATATTAGAAAATATATTAATCATAAAAGAAGGTTGAAACCATATGTATGGCTTATGGTTTTAATTGATGGATATAAGGTTGTCTCGTTCTTGGTAGTAAAACATTCATGATTAAGTCTGTGAGGGACAAGCATAAGTGAAATTTGACCTACAAGTATAAAAATTGTAAATTAAACATTGATAACAAAGTAATCAATAGTTAGTGTTGACCCAAACATCTCCAATAAAGCACTTGAAATAATTTTAGATGATAAATTTAGGATTAAACCACATAAAATGTAACGATTGAGAGCCAGGACAAAAGCTAAAGAGTTTGTGGATGGAAGTCAAAAGGAGTCTTTTAAAAGACTCTTTAAGTACACTTAACTATTAAAGCAATATAATCCGAGTTTTAATATATTTTTAGGGTTTAACCCTTAAATGTGCATTCATCATGAAAATTTAAAAACGATGAAGGAAGACTTTATTTTTTTTTTAATGTAGGCCTTTCATTAGGTTTGATATATACCATCTCAAGTTGTTATCAATAATTGGTTTGGATGGAAATAATAGACTGTTTTTCTATTGTCTATGCTATTGTTATTGTTGAGTGTAAAAATAACAAAATATGACATTGATTCTTATATGTTTTATATGGATCCACAAAGTAATTAAAACTTGATTTTCTTTTCTTTATATTCTCTAACTGTATTAATTCACTTGGTAGAGTCTACCGAAAACGAGTTTTTTTATTTACTGTGAAATTATATAAAAAAAATATTTTTTATTGAATGTAAAATAAGTTTTGGTAATGGTCCCCAAACAATTTTCTAACTTTTTCAATTTTGAATATACAAAAAAACTGTTTGGGGACATTTTTGAAAATAAATTCGAATGCATTTTTATTTACTGATGGAATGAGATACAAAAATATTTTTATATTGATTTTTAAATAATTATTGTTTTGTTTTATATTTTGGATTTTGTTAGAATTAATTTCTACAGGTCTAATCAAGGCTTAGTTTGCGCAAGATGAACTTAGATTTGCCTTGATTTACATACGGATCACGGGCTTGATTCTGGGTCCTGACAACCTCGCTTTCTCTCATAATCAACACAAAACAACACACAGACAACTTCTATATATATATATATATATATATTCATGGGGCATATTCTTTTAATTTCCCTTTTAACAATATAAAAGTGTGCCAAAAATTCTCTCGTCAAGTTGGCATTGTCACTAGCTGCAATCCCAAACTAGGTCGTAAACCGAAGAGGACAAGGAGAGTGGTTTTCCGAGAGGAAAAGGCTTACAGCTATTGAAATAACCAATATATATGTGTAGCAGTACAAAACAGTTAACAATATTTTTATGCTAAATCATATACAAACCAGTTTCATATCCATGGTAGAAGCTCCTTTTACTTCTGCTTCTGGCTACAATGAACACTCCCCTAATCTACTATTTATAATTATGGTTCTTGTTGCAGCGATATTGATCGTGATATTTTATTTACTGTTACAATTTTGTTTGAGGCATTTAGAATATCGGCGCCATGCTCTCCGTAACCAAGATCATCGTCATCATCCTCATGATGTTGAAAGTGGGCAGGTAACTGGAAGACTCGAACCTGCTCCTCTTTCCATGTTGAAATTATATTATGTTCAAATCGATGAAAGCTCAGTCAATTTTAGCAGTGGATGTGTGATATGCTTGGATGATTTTCAGAAAGGGGAGAACTGCTGCGTTCTTTCCTCGTGCAAACATGTTTTCCATTCAGGATGTTTTATGCAATGGCTGGATAAGAATCAGAGCTGCCCTCTCTGTCGAGATCCTGTATGATGACGTGATTCCTTGTTTTCTTGATGAAAATCGATCTCACTGTAAGCTAGAAGATTAGAGAAACACTATCACGAAGATGGCGAGCAAGAAGTAG
>Ga0325403_1004010_pt1 | contig 13611 bp, 5 predicted proteins | sample PopdelMetagenome_19_FD_205665 | JGI IMG/M metagenome (GOLD analysis project Ga0325403, IMG submission 205665) | Populus deltoides microbial communities from Bellville, Georgia, United States - Xylem-PdKOR-R4 | ecosystem: Host-associated > Plants > Phyllosphere > Stem > Wood/Secondary xylem...
AATCATGTTGCTTTTAAAGGACCAATTTCCTCGCTTATATAAAATATCATCTTCCCCTTGTGCACTATTTGAGATATGGGAAATTGGATGCATGCATGGTTCTTGGTCTTGGAATGTATTTTGGCACAGAAACTTGAGAGCTTTTGAATAGGAGCAGTTCTTGGTCTGGAATATTGAAAAGGATGGGAAGTTTTTATGCAAGCCATGTACTACTCTAATTAACATATTTATAGGAATGAATGTCTAGACCTTTAAACTGAGTTAACGATATATTAATTTATTATTTTTATTTTCAGAATTTTGTTTTTTTAATTTTTGACTCAAATTTCCTATTTTTTTTTTAGTATATTGTAGGAAGATTAAACAAAATTTATCTTGGATTTAACTTGGTTTTCACATTCATACTATGAATTTATTTTGTTTTTGATGGTAAAGTCATAATTATATTTTGAAGGTTCTGACCACTTACCAAGTTTTTAAAGTGTTTAGATAGAGGATGATCACATATTTATGTCAATATTCCTTTCTTTAGAATTCACGAAATTAATGGTTGGTGAAATAAGACCTGCACCTGCAAAACAATTTTTTTGGGTGAGATTTTGGGACCCTTTAATGATAAAGTCAATGACTTTTAATAAGAGATTGCAATAAATAAGAGAATGAACTTTCAACTCTAAGAACAAGAGTGTTTGTTATTAGTTGTATATGATAAATGTTTTGAGAATAAGCATATGAATGCTTAGAGATTAGGTAATTTAAAAGGTATATATAGCCTTTGAACTTTGTCATGTTGCTTGAATGAAGGAATTGAAATGTCATCTCCTTCTGATAGCATTAATGAGGGATAAATATCCCTTACACAACATTAATGAGAAATACATATCCTTTACACAACATTAATGATGATATATATCCTTTACATAATATCAATGTTGATGAAAATATGGTAGGCCCTTAGGAGACTTTCATATAAAATAGGTATTTAGGGAGATGATCATTTTTTTTTAACATTTTATTTTAAAAGATATAAGAATGGACAAACAAATCCTTGTGACCCAATATCAGTCCTAAAAAGATTATTAACTCCATATATATCTGGAGCTAGAACAATTCAAGTCTAAGGGTGCTGAGTTTGACATCTCTCCAAACCCATATGAGAAAGATTTGTCTAAACTTGAATAAAACTCATTAACACTAAGATCGATTTTTTTTATCCTCGGAATATGTTCAACCAATGACTTTCTCTTTTTTTTTTGAAAATACAAAGATTCCTTCAACATGTAAGTCTAGTTAGCTCGGTGACACTCTAAAAGAAACTAAGGTCTTCAATGAAAAATATATGTAACACATAATTAATATAAGTTATCACTCATTAGTATCTATAAATTTCACCATTAGATCCTCTATTAACTTAACACAACAAAGTCTTTGTGAAATAAATTGTGAAGTTGTATGGAAGAAAAGTCTTTGTGAAATGGTCACAAGAGAGTAATTATTTCTATAATTGATTTAAGTATTCGAGCAGTGGATATGCATATGTATAAATTCATTTTTCTTTTATTTTCTATCCTTTGGGTGGTTATGTCGATACTAATGAACCTCATTAGCATCATTAGTTTTCTTTATCAAGATCGACTAATCATGTTCAAGTAAATACTGACATCAATGTAACCCTTTGATATCATTAGTGTTCTGAATCCCAAAATAGCTAGTTAAGTCTTTTATAAATTCTTTCTTTTAACATTCAATAATATCAATGTGAAATAACTCTTTGCTATCATTAACCTTCATATTAGGAGTAGTTAATCAAGTTTTTCCATCCATTTCCTTTCTTTCTTTTTCTTATGTAAAAATTTTCCATACTATTACAAGAAACATACGGAAGTAAATCTAACAATTGTATTGGTGAAAATATTACATAATATAGGTGTTAGACACCTACCTGTGGTTTGAGCTTTTATCGTGATTCCCTACTAACTTACTGATTCCACAACATCTCTTATACCAATAAGGATTTAATCATCATCACCTATTCAACCCATATTGAAAGTTATATTTCAACTTCTCATTCACTTCACATTCTTAACTTAATTAACAAGAGAAACTTCTTATACTTTTCAATTCCATAAAAAATCCACACCATTTTCATTTATCTTGCTATCCATTAATTTTGTTTATCAATAATTCATACATAATTTCATTTTATTAAACAATACAATTGCTCAATATTTATCAAAATACTCATGTATGTTAAAATCACCACACATCATCAACATTCATTATACATTTCACACACGAAACATAACCATAATTTATTTATCTCATACATTCATCATAAAATCCTAATTCAAAATATAATAGAGATTCAACTATAACTAGACGAAATACTCAAATTCATTTGATCATTATCAATGCATCAACACATTATGTAAACATTTCACTTAACTCCATAACTTCACATTTTCATCCCAACATGGCCGGCCATTGACTTAACAAAACACAAAGTTTTATTCTTTATAATTTGTCTTGATTTCCTTTAATTTATCACTAATTGCATATCTCATAAATCACAACCCGATCATATTAAAATTTAACATTATAATTATATAATCACAACATTCCTCCATCAAACATGCATCATTCAATCATATTCAATTTTAATATTTAATTCCATTTCAATAATCATATGAATTATGATACAATGTATAATTATACACAATTATAAATATTAAACCCACTTAAATTCATCCTTCCATTCTTTCTTACTTAACCGACGCTTTTGGCCATTAATTCACCAAGTTTTCTACTTCAATAACAAATGATTTCACATAATTCTTAAGTTATTCTAGCTCATTTACATGATTTCACAACTAATTTGTAATTCTCCTAAAATCACTCAAGAACCCTAATTAAGTAAAAAAATGAAATTCAACACTAACATGCTAACTACTTAAATTAATGACAATATTAAAGCTTAAAGATACATTACAAATCAAGATGGATGCTTAAACCTTTCCTTTGCAAACCAATGTTTCCAATTTCTCATTCCTCCTCCAAGCTTCTCACTCTCTTTCTCTTTCTGTTTCTCTTGTAGTGTATCTCTCTTCCTCTCCTTATTTTTCAGCCTCCATGTATGTCTCTTCCCCATCCGATATTTTCCCCCCCTCACACCATCTCTCAAGAGAGAAGAAAAATAAATTCTTAGCCCAATCCAACGATTGGATTGAGAGTTATGCTTGATGATGTAAAACTAGTCAACATGTAATTTTTTACTCCAAAATATGAATTAATGTATTATTTTACCAATTAAAATAATCAATATTTCCAAAATAATTCATTAGGGACTTACATCCATGTTTATAATAAATTTATTCCTTAAATTTCATCCCTTTACAGGTTAAAATTGTGCGATCATATGCAGGCTTATACTGGCGGTTAGAGTCATTGGCACATAAAACCATACATTAATTTGTTTAAAAATTACAAATTACTTTTCTAAATATTTTACCCCACCTTTATAAAAATCTCCACATTAATCACTAGTTTATTAATTTTTCAGGCTACGGGTTCACACCATACTCTTTATGTTTGCCAGGTTATATTTTCTAGATTCAAACGTATTTTTAATACCGCATTTAAGTTGACCACATAGAATTTCATTAAACCTTATCTCATAACATCTCTTTCCCCTTTTATCCCTTCCATTTGGTTTTTATTTTCCCACTATTTTCTTACTTGTACGTTTTAAACTAACACATGAACATTTTATTTCAAATTCCCAAAATCTAAAGTCACCTTTTTAATTCCAGTTTTCGATTTACTCATTTAACATAATAATTTCCTTATTAATTTTATGGATTTTATCTAGGGGTTTATAACTGATTGAGTCCATGAATCTCTTATAACTTGAAGTCCAAGGGTATGGTCTTTAGCTCCTAGTCATTAAAAAAAAAAACAATATAGTTTTATCTAAGTCCTCAACTTTTATACAAATTCTCAATAGGATCCCTTATTAGGTCTTTAAATATTTGTGTCTTTTTGTAATTGTATATTTAACTTATGTAAATCAAAGTTTGTAAATATATATTAAACTAATTGTCGCATGTGTGCGGCGTTGCGGCGATCGTCCACCCTCACTCAAGTGTGTGTATCTGGAAAATATGGGGGAGACAAGGAATTCTTGTCTTTTATCAGTGAAAAAAAAAGGAATGGGAGTCGCCACCTAGTTTTTGGTTACTAGGAACCCTAACTGGTCTCAGAGATCGGGCACGGAGACTGATTATGTAAAGGGAAGGTATTGGCACCCCAAATACGCCCTACCTAAGGTAAGCTGCATTGTTTTATTGTCTGATAAAAATCTAAGGTCTCATCATGTTGGTCCATCTATAGTTCAAGAAAAGCCCTCCTCAGTAATGACGTTCTTATCTTATGGGGTAAAACCTAACCGTTCTAATGTCTATAAAAGAACTATTGTTTTAAGATCGAGAATACGTTTTACGTGTGAACTCGTACCTTGGATACTAAAAGACAAACAAAATAATTTTTTTTTGTTTTTGAAATTTTGGCCAATGTTCTCTTGACTTTAATAAACTGGTTATTAAAGCCAAAATACATGCTAAAACATTTTTTTTGTATGAAAAAAAAACACCATGATTTTTTTAGCTTTGAGACACTTAGCCGTATATACAAATTCTTTTTTCAATTTTTTTTGTATTTTAAAAGTTTTGACGAAAACCGAGTATTTTAACATCGGATTTTGTATTTTTAGCAACATAAAAATACTGCTTGATATTAATCAAAATGACATAAAAATACATGGGAAAATTGTAAAATTTCAAAAAATATTTTTTGAATTTTTCTTTTAACAAAAAAAAAAACTGGACTGAACCTGGCCACCCATCCTGGGCTGGGCCTGACCCAGCCCATATACTGTGGGCTGGACTCAACCCAGCCGCGTGGGTGGGCTGATGTTCCAGCCCTTAACCAATAAAAAGGCTGGTTATTGTGCTGCGCACAGTAACTAGCCAAATATAATTAACTAGTTACTGGGCACAGCACAGTAACTAGCTAATTAATCTTCATTTGCTGCAGAACGTGAATTACTCACGTTCTGCATGCAAATGAAGATGAATAACTAAAAAAAAAAAAACAGCAGGTGAGAGGAGAAAGTTACCTAGAGCGGGGAAGCACGGTTGTAGTCGTCAATGGTGGTTGAAGGTGGCGGTGGCAGCAACTGGGAAGCTCTGTGACAACGGCTGTGCTTCTTCTCCGCGGCGCAACGACACCAACGTCTGTGTCTTCTTTTCCTCTCGTTGGTTTGCTCTTCCTATTTTCCCTTCCCTGCGCCTATCTCCCCTTCTGGTCTCTGTTTTTCTCGTCAACTTTCTGCTCCATCTTTTTCTCCTTCCTTTCCTTCCTCTGTTCTCCCCTGCTTCCTTTTTGTTTTTTTTGCTGTTTAAGTTTCCTGGTTGTGCTGTTTGTTTCTCTCTAAACCTTTCTTCTCTGTCAATATCTCCCCTGTTTTTTTCCTCATAGTTTCTACTTTCGGTCCCTTTCTCTTCACTCTTTTTTTCGAAAAAACCCTGCTGCTTCTCTCTTTCGATCTCACCTCTTTTTCTCTCCAAAAAACTGTCGGTCTCTCTCTCTCGATCTCCCTCATTTTCTCTTTCAAAAAAATCCTTCCAGCTCTCTCCCTTTTTCCACCTCTCCAGTACCCCCTCCTCTGGTATTTATAGGCAGAGGAGGAGAGGGCCACCTTACCCCTGTCATGGCGCAGGGTAAGGTGAGCTGGGGAGTTGCTCGCAGGGCATGGCTCCCATGACTTTTTTCATCATTGTGGCGTGGTAGTAGAGCCTGTGTGGGCATGGGTCGTTGCTGGTTTTCTTAGGCAAGTGGGGTGGAGAGAGAGGGAAATAATGGCGTTGCAGGGGAACATAATAGCCTTTTTTTCCCCTGTCCTCTACGCGTGCAGGGGAAGAAGAAGACTTATGGTGCCGTTCAAAACGGCACCGTTTGCTTCTTTCTCTTCTTTTTGTTTTTGAACAGTACATGAAACGGCGTCGTTTTGCCCAAAACGCGCCGTTTCATTTAAAAGGAAATGGCGCCAAAATGCATCAATTACGAATCAGTCCTTCAATTTGCGTGTTTTTTTCATTTTGGTCCTTGGTTTCAGATTTCTTCAATAAAGTCCCTAATTGGCCATCAAACTTCAATATTTATGTAATTAAGCCCCTGATTTGACCAAATTAACTCTCAAAAATTATAATTTGACCCCAGCACTTTAATTTCTTCCAATTAAAGCCCAAATTGACTTTAGAATCAATTTTTCTTTCAATCAAACCCTCCATAAATTCAATTAAACCTTCAATAAATTCCATTGAGTCCATAAACATCTGATTTTGGACTTTTCTTTCTCAAATTGAATTTTCTTCATCAACAGGACTCTCAGCAGTCAACGATGTGCTGTCAAATTCCCATCTTTGTATTTTTGAGCCTCATCAACCAATTTTTAACCATTTTTTGAGCGTTCTGGCATCCTCTTTTTACTGATATTATTTTATTTTATATTTTCTCCTTTTTATGCGAGAGATCCAAAAATGGGTTACAACACTAATGACAAAAAATAATTAGTTTATCTTCATAAAAGCATGCTAAACAAAAAATATCAAACAAAAGCCTAGAATTTATACATGTTTAAAACCATAATCATGTAAAAGCATAACTAATGTCAAACATGTTTTCAACAGAAAAATAATAATAGAATTCTAGCTTATATACTAAGCATATAATCAAACGTGCAATTGATATTAACTCAAAGTTGTGTCGTGCAAATTAATAATAAAAAAATATCTATGTTTAAATTAAAATAAAGAAAGATGCTTACTTGTTGAAGCACTTTAAAGTAATGAGATTTTTGTTGTTGTCAATGATGAATTATTTGTCCTTAAAGCTTTATTACTCCTTATTTGTGCAACTAAAATGTTTACAATATACCACTTAAGATTCCAAAAACACCACTTTGTTTAGATGCACTTCTAAACAAGGTATTTGAGCCAAAGAATATGAAATACAAATATCTTCAAGAAGATAAATCTAAGTTCTAGATTTGAAAGAAAAAACCAAAGTATAAAATAGAAAGAAAACACTAAAAATAAGGTGAGAAAGAGTGTGAAAAAATCTAAAAAATTAAAGTTAGAAACTCTTTTTTTACCTTTTTTTATAGCGAGTTTTGGAAGCTAAAAGGTTGAAGAATTAATTCTCACCATTATCAATGTTTGATTATCCACCATAAATTAAGAATTAAATATAGAAAAACCAAGGGTTTTTTTAGATTAATTTATCATTCACCTATAATTTATTTAAATCATGTTAATTAAAAAAAATTTCCAACACGATGATTGTTGTAAAAAAACATGCAGAAATTATTGATGAATATTGCAACAGGAGAGAAAACTAGAAAATATAAGATTTAACGTGGTTCGGCAATATGCCTATATCCACATGAGTGAGAAGCTATATTTTCACTATATATTGAATAAGCTTACATAATATATATTTATAGCAGATCTTAAACCGCTCAAGAGTCCAACCATCTAAGGGATATTAGTAATTTTCAATACTAGCACTTTACCGTACCACTTCGCTCAGTACGGTATGCTCTGCTTCATCTTGATATCTGTCTATAAGCTATAAACTACAACAATAACATATCAATTTAATCATAAAATTACTATATTGAACTTTATTTCTTAGGGTGATTAATTAATTTGACAGTTTACTACTAATAAATAGTAATATGTTATATGCAAACATAAATTTGAAGAACTTTACACCTTGAACAAATAGCTATACATAAATTGTCCAATTATCACCAAATTATAAAAAAGAAGAATATCACAATTAACACTCGATAAAAAAACTATACCAATAAGAAAATTATCCAAATTTGAAATTGGTAAAAAAAGTTACATAACTATTAATATTTTTATATATTAAAAAGTTTTTTAATGAAAATTTTATTAAATATTGTATGTTTTGTGATTTTAATTAATTTACATTACACAAATTGAAAAAAAAACCTAAAGCTGCTCAGTGTTTCACTATGCAGTGTGAGATGAATCATTATGGATTGAAACAATGATTTTTTTTATTTTTTATCCTTGAATCATTTTTTTACTTTGGCCATTGATTTCTTTTTTCAAATTTGTCCTTACACATTGCATTGACTGGGATTTTAAGCTGATAATTTATTTCAATTATCTATTTATAGGGTTTTTATAATCTCAAATAAAATATTTTAATGTTAATTTTGCATAACAATACTCAATTTGATTGTTTGCTAAGTATTAAAACTTTAAGGACCAAATTTGACATTGAAACAAGACACTAGGCTTTATTCCCCCTTTTTTACTGTTCATTAGGTACACTTTTTGTAATTTAATTCCTCTAGTTTCTGAATTTTTCATTTTTGATCTCTTTGGTTTTTGGGTTTTCAATTTTCATTTAAAACTTTAGTTTGCTTATTTTTTAGTCTCTCAACTTGAAATATAAGAGAGGAAGTGATAAAGAAAATAAGAGAGAAAGTTATTGTTTGACCACTTTCCAACAACAAAAAGCATGATCTTAATATCAATGAGTTTTATTTAATAAAAGAGAGTACTATTAAGGTGTTTTTTATCCTCCATCTTGTCAGAATAGGTAGATCAGCCTTAAATTTTTTTTTTCCAGCTATTTTCTCATTTATTAATTAAAAAGATACATTTTTTATTCTTCTTTCAAATCATTCAAATTTTTTCTTACATTCATTCTAGTTGCTTTTAGTTTTTATTGGGTAAACAACATATTTCGGAAAAACATACCTTTTTGGTTAGCAAGGAATATTAATAAGAAAACTGTAATACAAAATTATTATATTTAAATAAAATTTCAACTATTACTATTCTATTAAAAACATTTAATGCCATATAATTAGATAAAAAGCTTCACATGACATGAAATTAGATATATTAATATATATCTATCTCTTAATTTTCTAACATAGTTTTTAGTTAGTGTTAAGAATTCCCTTTAATATTTATTTATGTATGTAATTCAGTATTTATTTTATTAAATGCATATATTAACTTTTCATTTCATAATTAAAGTTTTTTTTACACTAGAAAACGTGTTGATAACACCTCTATATTGATTTTTTTTTCTTTTGCATTAAAAAAAACGTCATATTATATGACATGCAATGAAAATGCGAGTAAACTAACTTAGGTATTCCTTTTGCTGAATTACCATAAATTGTAAGATAATTTTTTTTTTCATCATATCATGAAATTCTCTTTTATAATTTGATCGTAAATAATACTTTGTGTTCTTGTTTTAGTGTGGTTATTGTATTCATTGAAAAGGCAAGCAACGCAGTTCACCTTTAATTAGGGATCTTAGGATTAAAAGGTTGAACAACTCTTGTCATGAGCTGCATCCCAATTGGATTTGCAATGACACTAGATATGTTGCCCGCGTGATGCCGCGGGCTTATATGTTATCGTGGGTTTGTAAAAAAAGTCATAAAAAAAATCATGTGGAGAATATTATAGCAATTCACAGTATTTTAAAGAAAAAAACTACGAAGCTAAATTCTCAACCAGCTCAATATTAAAAAAATAAAATCGACAAAGATAATTCTAGAAAAAGAAATCATAAAAAAAAGAAAAAAACCATGTGGGGAAACACTGTAGCAATCCAGAGTGTTTTAAAGGAAAAAACTACAAAGTTAAATTCTCAACCAACTTAATATTAAAAAGATAAAATTCACAAAAAAAATTCTAAAAAAAAACAACACAAAAAAAAGAAAAAAGAAGGAAGAAGACAATTTTGGAAAAACAAAAGCAAAAAAAATATAAAAAAATAGAAAAAAAAACATGTAGGGAAAGTTAAAGCTAAATTCTCAACCAGCTCAATATTAAAATCATTTAGAAAAACACTGTAGTAATTTATAGTATTTCATGAAAAAATATACAATTGTAATTCTCAACTAGCTCAATATTAAAAAAATAAGATCAAAAAAGAAAATTTTGGAAAATATCACAAAAAAAACAAAAGGGAAAAAAACCATGCAAGGAAACACTGTAGCAATCTATAGTGTTTCATGAGAAAATCTACAGTTTTAATTTTCAACCAGCTCAATATTAAAAATAATAAAATCAATGAAGACAATTTTGAAAAAAATCATAACAAAAAAAATCATGTGGGGAAACATTATAGCAATCAACGGTGTTTTAAAGAAGAAAAACTATAAAGCTAAATTTTCAACCAGTTCAGTATGAAAAAAATAAATTCTATAAAGACAATTCTGAAAAAAAAAATCGATAAAAAAAACATGTGAGAAAACACTGTAGTAAGGCAAAAGTCATGTGGAGAAACACTGTAACAATCAACAGTATTTTAAAGAAAAAACTAAAAAACTAAATTCTCAACCAGCTCAATATTAAAAAAATAAAATTGACAAAAATTTTTTTGAAAAAAAACAAAAAAATAGAAAAAAAAACATATGGGGAAAGCTAAATCTTAATTCTCAACTAGCTCAATAATAAAAAAATAAATTCGACAAAGATAATTTTAAAAAAAACATGTGGGGAAACATTGCAGCAAAAGAAAAACCATGTGGGGAAACATTATAGCAATTTACAGTGTTATTTTTGAAAAAACTATGAAGCTAAATTCTCAACCAGCTCAATATAAAAAAAAATAAAATCAACAAAGACCAGTTTGAAAAAAAAAAGAAATCATAAAAAGAAAGAAAAAAACCATATAGGAAAATATTGTAGCAACCCACAATGTTTTAAAGAAAAAAACAACATAGCTAAATTTTTAACCAGTCCAATATTTAAAAAAATTAGCAAAGATAATTTTGAAAAAAAAACAAAAACAAAAAAAATTAAAGAAACAAAAAAAAAGAAGAAGAAGTCAATTTTGAAAAAAAAGTACAAAAAAAAAACATGTGAGGCCCACGCGTTTTAGAGTTTCTTACTAGATGCCATACCCGTGCGATGCCGCGGGCTTGTGGCATGCATTTGCGTTTTTGTGAATTTGTAAAAAAAATCATAAAAAAATAAAAAAAATCATATGGAGAAAAATTGTTGCAATCCACATTGTTTTCAAAGAAAAAACTACAAAGCTAAATTTCCAACCAGCTTAATATTAAAAATATAAAATCGACAAAGATAATTTTGGAAAAAATCATAACAAAAAAAAAATGAAAGGAAAAAAAATCATGTAGTGAAACACTATAGCAATCTATAGTGTTTGATGAGAAAATCTACAGTTGTAATTCTCAATCAGCTCAATATTAAAAATAATAAAATCTCCAAAGACAGTTCTGGAAAAAGAAACAAAAAAAATCATAGGAAAAAAAAATCATGTAGGGAAACACTATAGCAATCCACAGTGTTTTAAAGAAAAAACTACAAATCTAAATTCTCAACCAGCTCAATATTAAAAAAATAAAATCGACACAAACAATTCTGAAAAAAAACACAAAAAATGAAAAAAAAGAAGAAGACAATTTTGGGGAAAAAAAGGAAAAAAAAAGGAGAAAAAAACATGTGGGGAAAGTTGAAGCTAAATTCTCAACCAGCTCAATATTAAAAAAAAACATTTGACAAAAATAATTTTGAAGAAAAACACGTGAAGAAATACTGTAACAAAATAAAAACCATGTAGGAAAACATTGTAGCAATCCACAGTATTTTAAAGAAAAAAACTACAAAGAAAAATTATTAACCAGCTCAACATGAAAAAAAAAATCGACAAAGATCGTTTTGAAAAAAAAATTAAAAAAAAATCATGTAGGGAAACATTGTAGTAATTCATAATGTTTTAAAGAACAAAAACTACATAACTAAATTCTTGACCAGTTCAATATTAAAAAAATCGACAAAAATAATTAAAAAAAATAATCTCAGAAAAAAAACATGTAAAACAAAAAAAAAGAGAAAAAGGGAAAAAAATGTGGGGAAAAAATCATGTAAAACAAAAATAAAAGGAAAAAAATACAAAACGAAAAAAAAAAAGAAAAGTTTTATCATGTCAATAGTAAGGCTTGCGGGAGGTGGGGAATTAAAGTTTTTTTTATACTAGAAAACGTGTTGATAACACCTCTATATTGTTTTTTTTTTCTTTGGCATTAAAAAAAAGTCATATTATATGACATGCAATGAAAATGCGAGTAAACTAACTTAGGTATTCCTTTTGCTTAACTTCCATAAATTGTAAGATAAAAAAAAAAAGTTTTATCATGTCATGTCTTGAAGTCTTTTTTATAATTTGATCGTAAATAATATTTTATGTTCTTGTTTTAGTGTGGTTATTGTATTCATTAAAAAGGCAAACAACATAATTCACGTTTTACTGAGGATCTTAGGATTAAGAGAGTATTTAGGAGTGTGTTTGTGATTGTTTTTCAAATAATTTTTCGTGTTGAAATGCATGTCAATGATGTTTTTTTATTTTTTAAAAATTATTTTTAATATTGACATATCAAAACAATTTAAAATATTCAAAAAGATATTAAATTTTAATAAAAAAAATTAATTTTTTTAAAAACATTATTTGCACCTAATTGGATTTACAATGACATCGTCATAGTAAGGCTTGCGGGAGGTGGGGACAGTAGATTTTGTCAATAGCAAGACTTTTTTGCTTTGAATGTGCCGTGCCATTCTCTTCAATTCAATATCCTGTTCACATTGTGACTGTGCAAATGCTTCCTCCTTCTAGCATCCGAAAGGAGGCAAGCGGCTGAAGGGAAAAAATAATTCAGGGTTAGCGTAGGTTTAAATTCATATATATAATTTAGGGTTCACAGTGTGATTACGATTATTTTTTAAATAATTTTTTATATTAAAATATATATTAATAATTTTTTTTATTTTTTAAAAATTATTTTTTAAATCAATACATCAAAACATTTTAAAATATATTAAATTTTTTTTAAATCTTTTAGAAAGATGGTTTGGGCTCCAAACATATTCATAAAGTGACGTTCCCATCATTATAATAATAGATGACCCGCAAGAGGGATCATGACGTCTATTTTAGAGCACTAGTACAGTTATTGTTGGAAATTCACCTTTATTCAGGCTCCGACCTTTGCCTTAGAACCACTCAACAAGAACAACAATTATTGTTAGTGTTCATGGAAAACGTGCGATATTGTGAAGCTATCTCGTACTAAACGAAACGACTGGTTTTGTCAGTTCTGGTCCACATTGGACCGGGAAGAGAGATGAGAAGAAAGACAGCACTGCAAGGGCATAGAGTGCAAAGATTCTCTTGAATTCGTACTTCAAATTTTTTTTTTTTATTTTTAAATTGAATTGTTTGCTTCCTTCTGAATTTTGATGGACCCTAAACGTTTCAATCCATTTCTGTGTACGTGGCCGGTGAGTATTAAAACACCATGCTATTCTTGTAACGGATAGGGGTTGCTGTAAAATAATATAAATTATATATTAAAATTTAGTTTTATAGTTTAAGTTATTAGGATGAGATAATTTTTTGATATGATATTAGAGTCGCGGTCACAAGTTCGAATCTCACCATCTCTATTTATTTGATAAA
>Ga0325403_1004011_pt1 | contig 13607 bp, 11 predicted proteins | sample PopdelMetagenome_19_FD_205665 | JGI IMG/M metagenome (GOLD analysis project Ga0325403, IMG submission 205665) | Populus deltoides microbial communities from Bellville, Georgia, United States - Xylem-PdKOR-R4 | ecosystem: Host-associated > Plants > Phyllosphere > Stem > Wood/Secondary xylem...
AAAAAAAAAAAAGATGAGGCATTAATCTAAATATAAATAAAAGTTATTTGAACGTAACTTGAAATTAACATCTAGTAAATATAAAAGTGGTTACTACTCATTTATTATAATATTTTTGTATGTGTTGCAGTTCCATTACATATCACTAAACATGGCTGATATTGATATTAGAGATAATTTAGTTAATTAGGTATATTATTATTCATATTCACTTCTTATGTATATTTAGTAGAATCTCTTATTTTGTTTTGTAATTAATTATTTTATAATCACTTAAACCTAGTTCTTTTATGCTTACTTTTCCAATCATTTAACAATGTATATACATATATAAATCTTTTGTGAACCACATGTTTAATGTAAATTGGTAAATGGTGAATTATGTGTTATTATGAAATGTTGATATAAAGATTATTTATTAATGATGAGATGAAGATTTAATAAAGTGGAGGTATGTTTGAGGCTACCATGTAAAAATATGGTAATGTGTTATATGTAAGTTATAGTGAGATAAAATTTTGTGTAGAGTTTTGTATAGAAAAAACTATGTTGAAATTTCATAAAATATGTTAAAGCACATAATTAGTTTGATGTAAAAATAATATGAAATATGACATGGATATTGCTAAGACTAGAAATTATAGAATGAAGAATCTAGTAGCATTGTAGATAAAATCAAGTAATGTAAACATGTAAAAAAAACCATGTTGAAAATGTTACTTATATTGGTTTGATTCTCAATCAATACCAAATACATTCAGGTTGTTGTAATAAATATTAAGACATATTAGATAACAAAATGTCATAAGGAAAGAAAATAATATTAGGGGTTATATATATATGGCCTTACTTTTTTTTTTATTATTAACGTGGGTGTCTTGACCAGCTTGCGCGTACCTCGACTAATCCCACGGGTCTTGAAGTTAACGACCATGTAAGTTTCCAGTGAGACTCGAACTAGTGATTTTTAGAGAGCAAACCTAGAATCTGACCAATTGAACTACACCTCTCAGGGTTTAAATGACCTTACTTTTCATTTACATACTATTAGTATTTGGTTATAATTAGTGTGAATCAAATAATGGGTTGTTACAGGAATGTTATTTTGTGATCTTGGAGTCTCTATACTGTCTTCTTTTATTTTATATATGGTGTGACAATGCTAGTGTGATTACCGTTGCTTCAAATTCATTTTTTGATGCTTATTTAATGCATACACCAAGTATAATAAAGTTGATAATGAAAAAATAATTAATAAAGATATTTTGGTTTGCCATATTTCCATAGAAGATCAACAACTAACTAGTTGATGTCTTTAATTATAAGGGACAAACATCACCACACTTTACACTAATTATGCGTTCCAAATTAATGGTATTTGATCTCCCTATTCATTTATGGGGTGTTATTGTATCTGTTTCTTCACCTACATAGTATCTTGATGCTTACTCTACTCAACAACCAACTGCAAAAATCTCCTTTAATTACACAACAAAATATATAGTTCTCAAGTATATATATTCCATATTTTATCTCCTTGGATCACTCCCATTTGTCACATTGCATGCCTATTTATTTCGATCAATATAACATTACATTTCATGTTGGCAAAACCTCTTTTTTTTTTATCTATCTTTCACAGTATTCACCCTCATGCCTTGTCCTGTATACTGAGAACCGAACCACGATGACAGTTGCTTGGTTGGAATTGGTAGTGGAAATATTGGAAATAACATCAGGATACGTTTCATGTAATTGGGCTAAACATTATTTAAATAATGGCCATTTAATATTACACTGTCGAGCTTGCCTGGATAATAAATAATAAGCTTAAAAGCTGATGGGACAAAACCTAACCAGGGATGCAATGCAACAGAGACAATAACACTAGCTAGCTTCTTGGTTTCTGCTATATCTGAGATCATTTGGAGCATTCACTGCATGTGCTTGTCTTCTCTTAATTAGCTCCAGAAAGAGAAAGGTAAACTGCAAGACACAAAGCCAGCAAAAGCGAAGGATTCTCCTTGTTTTGCAGGGGGGAAAAAGGGTTTACGCACTGGAGAGCTGGTATCTCCCTTTTCTGTGGACTGTATTTGTCTTGACCGTTGACTCTTTCTTGAGGTGGATCCCATCTTCTCGTGTTTGAGAGAAAACTATGGTTATACACCAGCGCTAGCTTATGGTGTGTTTGGTATGATAGATAGAATGAGAGGGGTGAAACTAGACTTTGACTCGATCTGATAAAACTAGTTGTTATATCTCTTTATTTAGTTAACACCTAACTGGACTGAACATTTATTTTATTTTATATTTAAGGAGTATGATCAGATATAATAACATATTATAAGAACGATAATATCCTTGTACATTCTCATGTATATAAATATAAAAATAATAATATAATTATTTTTTAATTATTTCTAAGTCATAGTATTAATTTATATTATTTTATTTAGTTTTTATTCTTTTAATAACTATAATAATTATCTTTAATGAAAATATGATTTAACAAGTTGTCATATAAAACAGCACTAGCATGTCCTATAGGGGGATGAAGTGACAGAAAATTAAATATGGGATATGATAAAAATCATCTCTTTTCTTGCCTTATATTTGAATCAAATAGCCTTATCTATATTCATATTCCAAACGAATCCTTAATTTAAAATAATCTTTCATTCTCAAAATAGAAGAATCATCTTTTATTATGTACATATGCTGCTATGAGAAAATAAAAATAAAAGTTAAAGCGATAGGTTACCTTTTAGAGGGGCATAATTGAAAGAACTTGAAATATAAGAATGATATTTTACTTTGTGAATCTTTTTTCTCTCTCTTTTTTTTTTCAAAGTATTTTTCTTTATATAAGAAACACAAAGTTAATCCCTCCTATGCCAAAAAAGGATTTACTCCCTTTCTAACTCAAAAAATAGAGCATAAAAAATTCTGAAATCTTTAAATTTCAATAAAAATAATTATTAAAATGATATTAATTTGTATGCGATGAACCTTAACAATAAGTGGATAGTAGCACCTTCTGGCAATTCCAGTTTATAGGCCACTAAGCCAATTTTCTATAAGATTTTTTATAAACCATAAAACTTTGAATTAAGCTTGAAATGCTTCCTTAAAGCGACACTAGATTTCCCGTATGGCTGTAACTTTAAGTAAACATAATCTCCTACTTCGATTTCCTTGCCAATTTTATGTTTGTCAACCACTTGTTTCATTCTATGAAACGCCCTTGTTAATTGCTGCTACAAAAATTTATCCATCTGAATTCTAGTGGTTATCATATTTTCTACTACAACCATTGGACGACACTTATGAGTGGACCATTCTCTCTGAGGTAGTAGATATCCAAACAATGCTTGGAACACAACCATAAAATTTCCAAACTTAGTAAATCTATCAACCACCACCATAATCATGTCCTTTCTTTTAAACTTTGGAACACTTTCTATGAAATCCATTATGACATTCCTCTAAGCTTTTTCTGGAATGGTTAAATGTTGCAATAACCCAGGATATGTGATATGAATCTTTTTTTCACTTGGTCAAACAATTTAATTCCAATGAAGTAGATAACAACTCCAAAGGCCAAAAATCAGGTTTGATAGAACCTTGACCAAGAGGTAACCTTATACCTAAGAACCAAATGTATTGTAAAGAGACTTAGATCCAGAGATAACCTTGTAGCTAAGAACCCTAAGCATGTGAATGATATCACGAAGACAATTAATCTTTGATAAGTCAGTGTACAATGTTTGTCCCTACAAAGAAATATTGTTTTTTCCACAAACAAACAAAAGGAAAATTGATATTTATTCTCTAACTTGTTGCTAAAATTTACAGATAAAAAAACATAATATAGTCTCCTCTCACTAACTTTAATAGACCATTTTGGATTGCAAGCTAATGGGTCTAAATTAGTAATCAACTAACATAATTCCAATAATAAAATAAACCCATAAACAATGTCTAATAGGCTAAAACAAATCCAAATTTAAAATAATTATTCAAAATTAAATAAATATATAAAATAAGATAAGAAAAACAAATTTTTTATGCTAGAATTCCTTTATATAGCCTAAATCACTAATTTTCGCATATTTGTTTTTACAAATTTTTAATCTTGACTTCAAACACATCATTCTCTCTTATATAGATGACTTACTAGGCCTACCATATATGATTAGAAATCTTGAGATTTATAGTTTCCATACCAACTTTAATCATAGACAATTTCCATTTGTAGCTCCAGATATACCCGAAACAATAAACAAAGGTCTAGTTTAACAAATTTGACAAGATTTATCTAGTAACTTTTATCCTCTGTAATAATATGTTCCTAAACACCATTTGACCTAAAAAATTACAAAAACTTATTTCCAAGTGTCTAGTATCTCCTTGTAAAATTTTAGCTTGTTTTGATGTACCATTTGAGAGATATGTCCGATCTCGCAAAACTGATCAACAAACATTTTAAGTCCAAATTTAAACCTGACTTGGTTCATATCAATATACATTCCTCTCCAGCTTTGCCTGCTTACAGATGTCATATTCTTCAATAACTTGCTTAACTATCTTCTTCTTATACAACCAACAGAATAAGGAATTTACCCTTTTATAGGAGTTTTGAATTCCAACATGGCTATTAAGATAAGAATCATTAATTGCCAACACTATTATGTTCCTTAAGTCTTCCTCTAAGCCAATCACCACCTTTCTTTTAAACCTCAAAATTCATTCCAACAATGCATATTGTGGCCAACTATAAGGGTTCACAAGCTTTTCCACTAAGATTTTTTTGCATAAAAGATCATTTTTATAAGTTTCTTGCACCTCCTTATACCAAGTAGGTACAATGGCAATAATTGCATTTAAGCTTCTTTGTTGAATCCCATCCATTCTACTAGACTCATTAATTTCTGCAATGGCAAGCCTTCTTGATAAGGCATCTACTGTTAGGTTTTCTTTTCCTTTCCTATAGTGGATATGATAGCTGAGTCTTAACAGTTTGGTCAACTTTTTTTGTTGCAAGGGTGTATAAATCTTCTACTCTAGAAGATACTTGAGACTTTCATGGTATGTTGTAATAACAAACTGATTATGCTTTAAGTAATGCATTTATCTCTCTACTACCATTAAAATTGCCATGTTTTTCTTTTTGTAGATTGATAATCCCAAGTGTTTTGAACTCAATGCTTTACTAAAAAAGGCCAGAGGTCTTCCTTTTTGACTCAGCATAACACCCAGTCCATTGGTGCAAACATCAGTTTCTAGCACAAAGACCTTCTTAGAATCTGGTAATGCTAGTACAGGTGCCATACACAAGGCTTTCTTCAACCTGTCAAAAGTTGTCTTAGCCAATACATTCCACTCAAAACTATTATTTTTTAATAGATGAGTTAATGGTTTACTAACAATTCTAAAATTCTTGATGAATTTCTTGTAATAACCAGCTAACCCCAAGAATCCCTTTAGCTCTTTAATTGTGTGTGGTAATGGCCAATCTTGTATTACTGTAGGTTTTTTAGGATTTGTTGCTACTCTATTGCTTGAAATTATATGCCTCAAATACTCTTTCTAAGACCAACCTAAAATGTTTGAGGTGTAGTTCTAGTGTATAACTATATACCAATATATCATAAAAAAACCAACACAAATTTCCTAAGGAATGGCTTTAGTATGGTATTCATCAATGATTGGAAGGCAGCAATGGCATCACCTTGAACTCATAATGTTTATGGTATGTCTTGAAGGTTGTTTTCTCTACATCACTTTTAAACATCCTGACTTGGTGATAGTCTGTTCTTATATCCAATTTAGAGAAGAATTTGAAACCATGAAGTTCATCCAACAGTTTATGTATCAATGGAATTGGGAATTTGTTTTTAATAGTTAGATTATTCAGTTGTCTGTAATTTATATAGAACCTCCATGTTCTTCTTCTTAACTACTAGAATTACAAAACCAAAAAGGTTGTTGGTATATTAAATTATTCCATTCCTAGCATTTCTTTCACTAACCTCTCAATTTCTTCTTTATACATGTAAGAACTCTTGTATGGTCTCATATTAATTGGTTTTGCTCTTGGAATTAGTGGATTTTTATGATTTAGAGCCCTGGTAGATGGCAATTAAATTAGTTCTGCAAACACTGTAGAATTCCTGCAAAAATACCTCTATTTCAAGATGTTGAATTTCATCTTCTATAATTTTCATAGCTTCCAAAAGAAAAATTATCTAACAAAGCCATAAAATGTCTATTTAAGGTTCTTATGGACCTTATTAACTATAATTTCTCTTAACTTAGCCTCTTCTATTATACCTCTCAATCCAATCCTTCTTCCATCCTTTTTAAATAAGATCTTCATTTTTATAAAATCAAACAAGATAGGTAAGTACAATCTCAACTAGTTTACCCTCAATACCATGTCATATTTACCTAACTTCCAAATCCTAAGATCTGGATGAAATTCATAATCTTGTATGAACTATTAAAATCCTGGACTATAAGCATCACACTTCATAATGTTTCCATTAACAATAGTAACTATCAACACTGTTTTTTTTACCATCACAACCTTAATTTGCAGCATCGCTTGCTTATCAATGAAGTTATGAGAGTTTCCACTATCTATTAGTATTACCAGCTCATTTCTTTGATAGCCACCCTTGATTCAAATAGTATTATGGGTATATCTATATGTCAAAACATGTAAAAATAATCCATATTCCTCAATTCCATCTTCATTTTTTGCCTTTTTATTTTCTTATTCTTCTACTTTTAAAAAATATTATTTACTATCCTCTAATCCTTTTATCATATTTAGTCTTTTTATTACATATCTATGGCCAGGAGTAAACTTCTCTCCACACTTAAAACACAATCCAAGTTTGGATTAAAAGGATTATCATATGCTTGTTTTGAGTTTGTCAACAATTCTCCTTTATATTGATTAAAAGTTTTCAATTGGTAATTACCTGACAATCTGTCAAAGCCATTCATTGAAAAAGTTCTTAAGATCATTATATTTCTCTTGGTGATTGCGTCATTGGATTTTTCCTGCTATTTAGCCTATTCAAAGGCTTATTATAGTGTAGTTAGCTTGAAAATCCTTAACATAGGCTTGATATCTTTATTAAGTACACTTATAAAACTAGACACATAATAAGCTTTTGGTAGAGAGGGATTGAGTACACTCATTAAGGACTGAAGTTCTTTAAACTTCTCCACATATTCCTCTACATTGTTTTTCTTGTTCTAGCTTGTTGAACTCCTCTACAACATCATTTTGATTTCCAAACCTTATACACATTGCCTTAGTGAATTCATACCAATTGGATAAATCATCCTTTTACACCAAGAATCCTTCGTACCAAATATCAACCTTGCCTTCCATGTACAAGACAACAATCTCTACCCATTGATCAACAAGTATGAAATGTATTTTAAAGAATCTCTTATATTTTCTTATCCAACCACGAGGATTATCTCCAGAAAAAATAAACAGTTCTACCCTTGGCAATATTGTTCTACTTTCTTCTTAAATTCTCATAACAACTCCCCCATTGCTATTATGGTGAAACAAATTGTGTCCTTCCACAGTGACTCCTTCCTTCCATGCTGACCATCCAAATTAGCCTTGAAGAAATTCAAAGTTGAGAGCACCGTGTCCAATTGTGATTGCAATTGTTCCACCTTCTTGCACAATTCATCTCCTTACACTTTTATTTCTATTCGAATCTCCTGCATTTCTTCGTTGATATGTTTATTGTGCTTTTTTAGAGCTCTGAGTATGTTATTGTCTATCATGGTGGGTTAGAAGTCTTTGTGTGGATCTTCTTTGACTTTGAACCCAAATTGTAAAGGAAGGCCTGGACAATGGAATTGATAGAAAAGAAAGATTGAGAGATAGATAAGTAGAGAGAAGAAGCTTGTAATTTTTATAGAAGAGGAATTCTATCAATTACTTGCTTAACATATTTTCTTCATCATGTATTTATACTAGCACAACTCTGTTTAATATTTGACAGCTAATGTTCATCCTTACTTGCTTAACATATTTTCTACATCATGTATTTATACTAGCACAACTCTGTTTAATCTTTGACAGCTAATGTTCATCCTTACCTGCTACTATTGCTTTCTTCTTGCTTATGTAACAAAGTTTTTAATGGTAAGTATTTGTTATTGAAAACCATAAACTTATTGAGGGCGGATAATGTTAATTATAGGAATTCTGCACCAATTTTGCATAGCAGATAGGAGAATGTAAACTTCTCCAGGTGGAGCTAATTTCCGTCAATCAATCATCAGAAATTTAAGAGGCATAAGAAGTACAAAGGTGTCATATTGGAGCAATGGTTTTCAATCATAGTTGAGAGAGATAGCCTGGACTCCTTGTTCAATTCAAAGAGAACAAAAGAGACAATAATTTTCATTCCTGTGGACGATTGATAAATTTTAATACAACGAATCCAAGAATTAATTAAGTTCCAATTGTATGTCCTCTTTGATAAACACAGATTAAAAGATTTTTTCTTCCAGATTTCAGATTAAACAAGTCAGTACTGGTGGTAGTAGGGAATGGACAACTCATTTTCCTGAACATATTGGTTGATGGTCCCTAATATGTATGGACTAGGCTAGAATGAGCATGCAGATGCCAAAAGAGAAATACGTTTCTGCTAGTTTCTAATTCTGCAGTTGTGGAGCCAAAAGCACATGTATATTGAACATGCTACCAGTCAAACAAGCAAGTCTACAAATCCCAAACATGTTTCTTTCAAGGGAAAGAGCAAAATAATGATCAAAGGAAGCAAAAGACAGGAATCCTCTGGTGGCCCTACATTATTATTCCCACACCTTCAGAGCGAACAAAAAAAAAAAAAAAAAACCCTTCCCCCGGGCACAATTTCATATTTGAGGCAAGAAAGGCATTGATGACCCACGAACAAGTACTGTTTTCGTCATATTACAAAGATCCATTATTGAGATTTCAATCATCTGCAAAACAGAAGTATCCTGTTATACAAAGACAAAAATAATAATAATAATAATAATAATAATAATAATAATAATAATAATAATAATAAGAATAAGAATAAGGTACGAGAAGCTAGAGTAACACAAATTAAATTCGTTTACTATATTATTGAGATGATATTATTATTACCTGAAGTGTGAGGTCTTGAACTGGATGCAAGATCAAGCCAAGAGTCTGCGTCCTTTGGTTCCCATTCATCAAAGAAATGGTGCAATGGCTTCAGGGTTTCAGTTTCTTTCTCCAACTTGATTGACCTTCTTGCTGATGACTTGATAATATCAGTGCCCAAAACAAAGCAGTGCTGCCCTGGTTGTTGCTGCTCTTCTTTAGAAGTATCAGCAAAGTTTTGAAACTGTGACAGTGAGTAACCTTTGTAGGAACTCATTGTCAATTGGTTATATGAATCTTGAACACCTCTTGCACTCCCTAAGCCATCTGGAAAGAAAGATCTCTCATCCACATCCTCCCTCATTCCATGATAATACCTTATAATTCATGCAAAAAAAAAATTAAGCCATCATGAAACAAAGAAATCAAAATATGCATTAGATTTGTTTCCTGAACTTACACACACCTGTGCTCTTTGTCAACATGAGGAGAAGATCCAGACTCCAAAAACAGGTTGTGAGGGGTGCTATTTAGAGGAGAAAAACCAGAATCAGGAGGGCCAGAAGATGAAGAATGAGGATAAAGGAAGGGGTTAAGGAAGGTTCCATGCGAAGGGTTTTGATGGGCATAAACTTCAGATTCCGCAGATGAAGGGTGAGAGAAAGAATAAGAGGAGCTGGAGGGTGAAATAGTGGGGTTAGAGAGGTTTCTGTTGATTGATGTTAAAGGAATTGTTGTTGCTGTTGTAGTAGTACTTGAAGTAAGTTCCACAGGCTTTCTTGAACGGCTTCTGCCTCTGTGCATGTGCCTCTCACAATATTTTGAGTCTGGGTATGCTTCCTTTGAGCACCTCCATTTTTTTCCATCCGTTCTTCTGCACCTTCCTGGCTCTGGGTCTGCTTTTCTGCCAAAACCCGCCTGAAAACAACCCCACCCAACTGCGAAAACACAGTCCCAACTTTCTTTCTGAACACTTGCTTTTTTTATATATTAAAAAAAAACATTCAAAGCAATAGGTACAGATCAACTTACTAGGTTGGTGAGGGAAGAGTCTTGATGCCAAAGAAGATCCCAAGCTTCTTTTGACAGAATAGAGGAGTTCTGGCGGGACAGGAACACCAGAGACCATGTATTTGTAAATGAGAGCTTGGTGTTCAAGCTCTTGCCATTGAGTTGCAGTGAAAGGAAACCTATTTCTGGAAATTGTTGTATTCAACATATTTGAGTGAAAAAAGATGCCCAAAAGAACCAATTAAAAGGATTCGCAAGTTGTAAATTATAGAGAGATTTCAGAGACAAAAGGAGGGTTTTTTTTTTTTGGTTCTAGTTGGGCTGATAGTTTTTAAGGGTATTTTCTCAGTCAATTACTTGCAGAATCATCTTCTGTGAATGAATAGAGAAACTAATGGCTGTGATACATAATACTGCTGCCACCTCCTCTCTCCCTCTAGCACTGAGTAAGTCTGCTATTTTTACGACTGCACCTCTGTTGCTTCTGCTGCTACTGCTGTTCTTGTCCCTGACATCATTGCATAAATCCATAAAAAAATGTTCAAAAAAAGTACTAAAATCTGAAAACAATTAAATATCGAGCTTTAGGGCTAGCCTTGTAAGCATCTTTGGTTTTGCTTTCTCCACATTGTGGAGACATGGAAATGAGTGCCGCGTCTATTATCTGTAGGAGTGCATTTAGCAATCCTTTCCATCGTGTTTAAGAGAAGGCATAACGCTTGTGTCATATCTACACATCCTGATACATATGAGAGATTTGAAGCATGCTAGCTAATGCCAGACTTTAGTTATTGTACAGACCACTAGGTTGGTGAGTTTTTTCATTTAATTTCCATTTCGTTTTTTTCACAAAGAAACCTTGGAGACAGTATGTGTGGTTGCATACGAGCATGTGATTGGGCTGTTAAACTTTTTTGTTCATTAATTACATGTTTATGCACTATTCAGCTCCACAGCATTTTTCCTAATTAAAGCTCACCGGTATTTGCATCTCAGTTAACTAGCAAAGCCAACGATTGGTTTAGATCATGAATATAAATTGAAGTTTAGAAGTGTAGTTTCGTAAACTAAATGAATGTAATTATTTGGGTTGCAAAATAGCAGCGGCAGTGGGTGGGGGAGTGAAGATGCCATAATATTGCAAGGGAGAAACTGTTGGTTAGAGGGAGGTCTGAACTTGTTTAGCAGAAAGCGAAGGACCCTTTTTCTCTTCCATAGGTGGAAGTGATTGGCGGCAGGTGGCAGGGAAGTGCACTGAGGAGGAGGAGGAGGAGGAGCCGAGGTGGGGACAGTTTGCTCTTCTGTACAGTACTGTTTCTCTGCCCCAAACACATGCCTGTCCTCCTTTATTTTGCCTCAACAACTCAGCTTTTCATTCATTTACCCAAGTTTTCCTGAATTAGTTTTTCTTTTAACACATCTCTTTCCATATTAGCTACTCAGTCTTCCTTCACTGTGAAGCACATTTTTTGTAGGGTTGCCTGTAAGTAATTTGCAGTCTCGCAGATACAGGTGTAGTGCTCACCTGGGATCTTTTGACTGGGAGCCAGGCCTAACTTAGTATGTTACATCCCTGCAAACAGCAGCATTCTATCTTCAATCTCACAGCACAGTCAAACAAACACCTCTATTCTATTCTATTCTACCAAAAAGACAAAAACCATTATTACTGTACTGGCATTTGAAATGCCCCACTTATAGTTTGGTTCCTCCTCGACCATCTTAGTCTTTTTATACAGTTTTTCAGTGGGTTAGAACCCAAATTATAATACGAGGAGACTCACCATCTAAATCAATAATTAAAGATCGAGTAACACTATTTCTTCCTTAAGAATGAGTTCTCGTGATAAAGTTCTCAATATGGCAGTCAAGCTACATGCTACACATATGACTTCTCTTCTATCCCAACACCCACAATTCTTTATCAATCATTATGTTTTGGGCTCTGTTGGTTTTTTTTCCCCATCGGAGTCTTGTTAATTTGATCCCGCTGCTTTATCAGCAGATCAGATGCTCAATATAACGCCGTAAATAGAATTGTTTACTGAAAACTAAAAAAATGGGATTGCCTTGTGAAGGTATAATTGCTGCATTTTTAACGTTTATCCGAGAACTATATTTTATCTTACACTAAATGATCTTGTTCAAGAGAGTTTGGCTAAGAGTGGACGGTGGGGTGGAATTGAAATCAAAGCTTTAATTCTCACTTGGTTTTTCATAGGCGCGCCATTTACTTCATCAAATTAATGATATGGCATCTGTGTTTTTTAGATAAACTAGTTAACGATATAACTAGAGCTAGTTAGGTAGGTCTCTCATTGCTAGTAATAAATTCTGATATTGAGATCTTTATTGTTTCATCCTTTTAACGGAATGAGAAGAGAAAACAAAGGGAAAGTGTTCATGTTAATATGTGTGTGTGTGTGTGTGTGTGTGTGTGTGTGTGTATGTTTCAATGTTCTGGAGGTATGTATGGAAAAATAAAAGGAAAAGAAAAAAGTTACAGTGTTTTATCTCCCGTTATTCATGCTATCTAGCAGAAAATTGCAGACTTGTTTTAATAATTAAAACCTGCATTTTGATGTTGTTTTAACCACATACAAGCTAATAATTTAGTCAACAGTAGTAGTATCAAGTAATGGTATAGAGCTTAGATTGAAGAAAGATGAGTTTGGAGGTGAAATCAAGTAAAATAAACTGATTTACAAGAGAGATGGCCATGGCAAACAACTTAAACTAGAGTACTGTCCAGCCTTCTATGTTTGCAAGAGAAAATTATGAATTTAAAAGCATAAAGATAAAGACTTTGCTCATTTCACTTGATTTGTGAGAGGTGATATGGACTGAATTTGAGGAGCTTGAATCAATAGAAAACTGATCCATAGCACAAGTTAGAGTTTTAAAGGATAGAAGGGGTAGAAATGATGGAGCTCTTAGATTAATTCGAAGAGGGGTAGCTGATCCTATCTTTCCAAAAGTCGTGTGAGCCATTCAAGGAAAACAGGCATGAAAGATTCTAAAACAGGAATGTGCAGGAGATGTGAAGGTAAGGGTTGTGAAACTGCAAGGTTTTAGAAAAGAATTTGAGAATTTAAAATTGAAATTGAATGAGAATGAATCTGTTAAAGAGTTTTGTATCAGGTTGATAGAACTTATAAATCAAATGAGAATATCTGATGAAGAAATTCATGATAGAAAAATCATAGATAAAGTTCAAATGAGGAAAAAAAAAAATTTGATGTTATTGTTGTTGTTGAAGAAACTAAGGATTTGTCTAAGTTAACCATTGAAGGATTGATAAATACTTGAAGTCATTTGATAAGACTGGTACAACGGTTTAAAAAATATGTTAAGAGTTCATTTCAATCTAAGATTACTCACGGCAATAAAAATCAAGAGAATGGGTCTTTAAATGATGGGGAAAAAAAGTTTT
>Ga0325403_1004012_pt1 | contig 13605 bp, 3 predicted proteins | sample PopdelMetagenome_19_FD_205665 | JGI IMG/M metagenome (GOLD analysis project Ga0325403, IMG submission 205665) | Populus deltoides microbial communities from Bellville, Georgia, United States - Xylem-PdKOR-R4 | ecosystem: Host-associated > Plants > Phyllosphere > Stem > Wood/Secondary xylem...
TTGATTGTTGTGCCTGTGCTGACTCAGCACTCCCTTTTCCCCATTCCCTTTCCCCAGCATCCCTTCCCTTTTCACTTTCCCCTTTTCCCTTTCCCCAGTAGATTAAGAACTCACTTTCCCCTTTCCACTCTCCACTCTCCAGTCTCCACTCTCCATGAGATTAAGATTAAGAAATCGGTTGATTCGGTTCCACTCTCCAGTAAGTCCACTCACCAGCAACGCTGCTCCAGTCTCCAGTCTCCACTCTCCACTCTCTCAGCTGGTTTTGCTTGCTATTGAGATCTGGAGCATTCTTAACGAGACGAAGGTAAGAATTTATTCCCAAGCTTTGTTTTTTCTGTCTTGTCTGGTATGTGAATACTGGTGGTGATTCTGGTGAAAGTTTTAGTGTTGGGTTCCTGCAGCATGTTAACAATCTAGAATCTAGATGCTGTGATTAGTGGAAAATGAAACGGGGGAAAATTGCATAACTCTTTCTGTAGCCTGCATATTTGATTTTTGACTGTCTCGATCGTCCCTTCATTCTTCTGGGTTTCTTCGTTCTCCCTGGTCTTTTTTTTTTGTCTCTACTCTCTTTGTTTTTGTTTGGCTGGTTCCTCTATTTTTATTTCTGTCTTCGTCCTCTGTGTTTATTCGTCCCTTGTTCTGAAAACACACATAATGATTCGACTCTCCTTTTGCTTGCTAAGCTTCTCAATGAGTTCTTTGCAGTTTGCTCGAACTACACTCCACTCACAAGTATATATCCCTTCATATTTTTTTCATCAAAATGCATGTTTATATGTTTAAATTCTTATATAGTAACATATAAATTTTGATTCCCAGTTTATTTTTAGTTGTGCTATTAAAAATAAAAAAATTACATAAGCCTGTGAAACAATATTATAATTACATTGTTAACAACGGATAACAGACAAAAAATTATTTTAAGATTAGAGAATTGATTCTTGACTTAATCTACATCTTAAGTAAAGTATCTAGGTATTCTGTGTTTATCTTCTACTATTAATTGGTTTGCTTTTGTTCTGTTAAGTCCAAATATTGTGCACTAGGGGTGTTTAAAAAAACCGAATAACCGAAAAAACCAAGAAAACCGATGAAAAATTAACCGAGAAAATCGAACCGAGATGAAAAACCGATTAAACCAATTACTAAAACCAAAAATCTTTCCGGTTCGGTTCGGTTTCGGTTTCACCATCAAAACTGGTGAACAGAACCGGCTACCCATAAAAAAAATCCAGAAATGACCTAGTATAAATACTAAATGCAAATGGTACAGTAAAGTGTAAACCTAAACCTAAATTTACTTCTGCAGTCGTCGCCCACACCAGACCCTTCTTCCTTTCCCCTTCAATTTTCATCTTCTCTGCCTCTTGCCTCAGCATCTGTCTCTTCTCTAGCTGATCAATAAGCAAATAACCCAGATCTCCGCATCCATCTAGTATACTTGCAGTCGAAAAAAACCCGAACAAAACCCTTGACATCTCTCTTCACCTACAACAGAAAGAGTCAAAGAGGTAAAGTTTACTGTTTATCCATGTGTGAATTCTGGCCTTCGTGTGCTTGTAAGTTTTACTTGTAACATTTGTTCCATTATAGATCTCTGACCTCTACTTCTTTTTCTATCCTCTTGCAGCTAGGGTTTTTGCATCTTTCTTCATGTTCGCCCCATTTCCCCAGCTCTCTCTCCTTTCTGTTGATTTGTGTTGATATCGAGTTATTGATTGCTTTGTGTTGATTTGTGTTGACTGTTGATATCGAGTTATTTTTGGAAGTTTTTATTGTTTTTACATCTTGTAACATTTGTGTTGATTTGTGTTGATCTCTGATCTCTGTTGATTTGTGTTGATATCAATCTATTTTCTGTTGTATTAATTCTAGGCTGCTGGCAGTATGTTCATGACTTCATTCTGTTTTATTAAAATTAAGAATTCTTTAAATTTTAATTATATTTTGGTGATTCAAGGTAGTCTTCTTTGTTCTTGGCTGATGTATGTTTAGTATTTTAGCATCAATGGTGTCTTCTTTCTTTTACAGTAATAATCCTTGCTCATAACTGGGATTTACCAGTTGTGTAAACATTGTTAAGCAGTAATTTTAGTGCATTAAAGGCCCTGGAACTGCTCTGCTCCATATCTGGAGTTGTCAGATTCCAGAAGAGAGCAAAATGGGGTGGCTTGCTTGTGTTTTTTTTCCTTCAAGAAAAGGAATGGATGGGTCAGTGATGTGGGCATTTTTGGATCATTCTTAGTGTGATAGTTGTTTGATCTGATGACTTTATTTTCGAAGTAGCTGGTTTATTTGGAATCATGTGTGGAGGTCACAACAAATGCAAGTAGTTTATTTTGAATCATGGTTGAGTTTAGCACCAATTCCAATCAACATTAGAACCTTCATGGATTATATTGAAAATTCTGAGATGATTGAATCAGGTAATTTCTCTTACAAATTTAAATTTAGTTATTTTATAATATTTTTTATTTACATATGTTTAATCTAACATTTTAATTTATGTTTTTGTAGAATTTGGTGAAAGTTTAAAAATCTCAACTGATTGTTTGTAAGTAGTATTGGTGGCTTGGTGCAATCTTGAAATATAATTATTTTGGGTAATTAATTTACTTTACCTTGTTAATTTTCCTTAAAATTCTGCATACTTAATTCTTTCAATAGTTGAACTATAATATGTTGCTAATTTGCTAGTGTTTTTTTATAGCATTATCCTTACTGGAATTTTTGGATGCTGGTGTTGCTGGGTTTTTTTCTTCAAAGTTCAAATTATGCCAGATATTTATGATAATTTATTGCTGGTTGCTAATGTATTTGCTTGTACTTTTCTAGTGCGAACAGACTTTTAATTTGAGGTTTTAAAATTTGATCATGCATTTTGCATATTGCATTGATTTAGCACTTTGGGAAGTATATTAAAAGTCAGCTAATTTGCATCTCTGGAGGATTTTAATTACCGTCCTAATTCATGTCTAGATTTTAATTTATATTGAAAGTTAGTAAATTCATATTAAAAGTTAGCCATGTGAATTAGCTTAACATTATAAATGTTTAAAAGCTGAACTTGCTTTAAATTTTAAAGCTTAATTTAACCGAAACCATAAGCCAATTTTAAAGCTTAGCTATGCTAAATCTTCCCAAACCGTAAGCCAATTAAAAACAAAAAAAAACCCATGGGATTAGGTTTCTCGGTTTTTTCCTTAAAAAACCGGATTTAACTGAACCGGACCGGTTCGATTTGAACCAGTTTCCGGTCCGGTTCGGTTAATTTTTTACAACAATACTGTAATTCAGTTCGGTTGGTTTTTTGAGTCTAAACCGAACTGAACTGAACCGTGAACACCTCTATTGTGCACCTTTATGTTTTGCTTGCTTAAAAATCTGCTTCTGGGCAAGTTCATATTTCTATGTTTACTTTATATGTGCATCCGTGAAGAATTGATAGTAATGATTTTGATGAATGTTTTAGGAACAATGAGGAAGATAAAGACAATGAGGGTGTGTTTCGTTTACATGACACACCAATAGATTGTTTGCTTTAGGTTTGTTAACTTATAGTTAATGAAATTCTATGGACATGTATGATTTTTATTTGAATTATGTATTTTAAGGTGTTTGGATATTTATATTGTTTATTTCATTTTTATTTTAATTGTTATATTATTATTTACTACTTGACTGATCTTGCAATTTAGTTAAAATATTTTACTTGTGATTTTACAATTTTAGTTAAAATATTTTACTTGTGATTTTATGATTTTTAGTTAAAAAATTTTACTTACGATTTTACGATTCGAGTTTATATATAATGTTCCGTGTCGTGTCAAAAAAGCGTTTTTGACAACGTTGATCACACTAGTATTAACAAATCTACATGATGTGGAAAAACCAGAGTAGGTATCATAGTTTTGAAACCCGGCCTCGCCCAGCCCGACAGGTCGACTTGAGACTCGGCCGATTCGGGGCTAAAACCGGGCTGGGTTGAAGAAAAAACAGGGGAAGGAAAAACCTGGCGTGACCCGGCTGACCCAGTGACCCAGTCAAGACCCGGTTGCAAACTCGTTGACTTTTATTACTATTTTGTTTTTTTACTAAAACGACGGCGTTTTGATTTTAAAAAAAAAAAAAAAGAATTGATCCGGCCGACCTGGTGACCCGGTCAAAACCCGAGCCTTGGACCGGGCCGGATCTTAAAACTATGATAGGTATACTTTAATTCACTTCAACTGTAACGGTAAATTGGTGATTTTATCCATAAAAAAAATCATTCAAGACAGGAACAAATAATTTTTTATCTAGATTCATTTGTTATTTAAGATTTCTTGGTGTCTCAATTTTTACATTTTTTTTTTTTTTTTTTTTTTGCATGGTGTAACTAATGGGTCACACCTAGAAAAAAAAAATAACTATCATCTAGGAGGTTTTTTGAAATTAAAATCTTAGGCTCGGCTTAAAAGGAATATTCATGATTTAACATTTTTTTTTAATAATCATGTGATCATAGAAGACAGGGATGATTTAGTAATTTAACTAATAAAAAAAGTTATTAGCGTGTTCATAGAACACACCAACAAGTGAGTCACCCCACCATCTCCAGACATGGTATATGGTGGCTCACAACTGTGAAAAACCAGCTTTCTTAGTGTTTTTCTATTCGCAATAGCAGAGGCTACCTTTCTAGGCGGCATGTATGGCTTAATTTTGAGCGATATGATAGCAGTTAGCTTTTTTTTTTCCTTGGTTTTTGTGCCTTCCCGACAACCCTTTAATTTTTTTTCCTTTAGATTTGGTTTTTGTTCTTTTAATTGATTTTTTTATTTGAATTAATTTATAGAATTGAGTTTTATTTTATTTTATCCTCCATCATTTTATTTTATTTTTTGCATTTTAGATTCAATCCTTATTATTTTGATTGTTATTTATTTTATTTAGATTAGTTTTTAGAATTGATTTTTTTTATAATCTTATCCATCTTCATTATATTTACATATCATATTTTACCTTCATTGTTTTAATTGTTATTTTTAACGTTGGCAACTTTTTTAAAAAAAAAATTTTATTTCATCCTTTCAACATTAAATTAAGCTTCTTGATTTACTCCATATCTAGGATTTAACAGATTGTGAATTTGAAAACTTAACTCATGTTTAGGATATTCGCCCAGGTTAATTTATTTTTTTAACTCATGTTTTTTAATTTTATTATTTGTCATTTGATTTAATTAAATATTGGGTTTCGTGATTTTATAGTTTCGTTGTATAGGATTTTCATTGCTTTAAAAATAACCTAGTTTATCTCGAGTCTTTTTATATTTTGTTCTTTATTGGATTTAACTTCTTTTAAAAGAATTTTTTAATTAAATTAAATTAATTGCTCAGTATTTATCTTTAAAAATATATCATACAGCATGCCATCATCTCCAATTACTTTAACATTTTTTAAATGTTAGAGGACAAATATTTAACTCGCAGCGTAGTGTAAGGTAAAAATCATTTGTTTTTTTTTCTTAAGCCTACGCATGTTTTTTTTAATCCTTTAACATTTGATTTATTTGGAGATTAGGCTTTTCTTTTTCGTTTATATATGATTTTTCACTAATTTTTAAAATGACATGGGTTATCTCGGGTTTTTTTATTTTATCATTCATTGTTATTTTTTTAATCATATTATGAAGTTAGTATGGCTTATAGATCCGTTCAGGTCAATTACCAGAATCTTGAATTTTTCTTTCTTCTTTAAAAACACTGGTTTGAATTGAAACATGGCGCGAGCCACTGTTCTAGGTTTGCTCGAGTCATTTGTTTTATCTTTTTTTTTAATTTAATGTTTTTTTTTCATTTTAGGCCTTTAATTTTTGGCTAATTGGAATTGGTCCTAATTTGTTTTGATTTGGATTTCCTGGTGTTGTCACATGCTCATATCTTAGATCCAGAGTTCCGCAGATTAAACATGATTGGCTCTGGTTAATTCAATATGTTAGCGTCACAAAATATTTTTTTAAAAAAATGTGTCATCGAATATATTACCATCTTAATATTTTAAAAATTCTTCGTCCATTATACATCAAACTTTTAACTTCCTAACATTTTTATATTTTTTATAAGGTTATAAAAAATTGATCTAACCCGCAATGTAGAGCGGGTCAAAAAACTACTTTTATGCTATTTCATGCATTATTATATACTACTCAACTTTATTCACACTTTGTTAATTTTTTATTGTAAAAAAAATACAACCATTGTCAATATATTTTTTTAGTTTAATTTATTATTATTATTATTATGAACAGAGAATTTAGCATTGTCTATTTGATCAAGTAAATTGATAATAATAAACAAACTTTACACGGAAAAACAAAAAAAAATAAAAAACACCAAAAAATCGTAAAAGATCATATAGAAAATGCTAAATGATTTTACAAAAAAAAAAGTACATTTATATTACTGAGATGATATTTTTAACGTATCTTAAAGCTATTTATTTTCAAAAATTTAATAAAATAAATAAAAAATATGTAATAAACCCACAATATAGAGGTCAAACACTTGGGCCTAAGTGTCCCAACGCCCCTACCCTATTTGAAGAAAAGCTATGTGCACTTGACCTCTTTTTTTTATATAAAAGGAGTGTAGATCATGTTGTCCACTTTTTTTATAGAAAAAAAAAGTTAGACGGCATGTCATCTACCTACCTAGTTTCTGACTATCGAATAAGTGGTCAAAGAATCAGGCTGATATTTTTTTATTTAATATTTTTTCAATGTATTTTTACCTAAAACTATATGATAAACTTTTTTATTTGTCAATAAACCAATCTTTCAACTCAAAACACCTTTAAATCAAACCAAAAACACAAAATCAATCCGAGGAGAAAATATCCCTTAACCTCAATCTACTTTTTTCAATAAGATAAAGGCCTCAAAACACCTTAAATATGGATTTTTTTTCATCGAATGAAATTCGTTGACATTAAGATCCATCTTTTTTGTTACCGTTATGTGACCAAATGATAATTTTCTCTCTCCTTCACTATTTTTCAATGAGTTTCTCACTTTTCTCCAAAAGATTGAGATTGAAAAATGAATTTTTAGGCTAAAATTTAAATATCAAAAGCTAAAAGGACTAAGTGGGATGCGAAAGGAAAATATATGGGCTGGAAAGCTTGTTTTACTAGCTTTGAAATTGGTTGCGTGTTTTCCTTGAATTTCACAAACTGGTCCTCTCTTTTTTCAATTATAATTTAAGACTTTATCTCATATAATTAAGTAACAAAAAGAAGTAAATTAGTAAAAAGAGTTTAGCAACTTCGCAATTGGCCGCGTGCTTTTCCTATGCTGTACATTGTAGTTATTTCTCTTTTAATTTGAAACTTCAACTATAATTTAAAATTTTATCTCATGAAATTAAATAACATAAGAATTAAATTTAAAACAAAAGTAAAATACAAAATTTTAAAGAGAAAAAAGTTGGACAGGGTGATTCCTCCCCCGAATGATTTGAGAATTTAAAGGAAACTTATTAGTGATTTGAGAATTCATTTTCTTGTTCCTAGATCAATTGTTTTAGTGTTATTTTGATTACTAAAACCAAAAAGATATTTCATAATATGAACGTCTTTGTAAATCTTGTTAAGTTAATTCAGAGAGTTAAAGATAAGAGAATAGAAAGAGAGAACCATTATCTTTCAAAGTAAAAACTTCCTCTTAAGATGGGTTATGTCCATATATATATATATATATATATATATATATATAGAGAGAGAGAGAGAGAGAGAGAGAGGAAGCAGTTATTTCTTTTAGTAACTCCTCTAAATATTTGGACCAGCTCATCCCTCATGGATTAAGTAAGTCTAACCCAATAACCAACATCTCTCACTCGCCCATGAAGGATTTGATCTATCTAATATATTATATTTCAAACTTGCAGAAGAATTTCATACTAGACGAACAGACTATACGAATGAAGCACACAGTGAAAGGAGCTCCAACAACATAATACGGGCCTTATAGGAGACATCAACCTCATAATTAGTTACTCCTCAAAGTGTACTACTATACCCCAAGCATTTTTAGTTACACATGATTGAATATAATTTAATCCCCCAAGAATTTCATACTCAATTCATCCTTACAATTACAAGTATTCTAAAGCATATCAAATTTATTCGAGTGATATGATCCTGGTCAATGAATATAAGTAATATTTATATAACAAAAATTATTTTTTTCTCTCTCATATCAATCACATCTGAATTAACTCGTTCTCCTAGGAGTATTCCTTTAAGTCGAATCATTTCATGACTATAGTATATACTCCTAAAGTAGCGATCATTTACACATCACCTCATGATATAGTAGTCAAAAGTCACAAAGGGTAAGGTATTGAGATCTTATATATGATCTCCAGACTCAATCCCCAAGAATTTTATACTCAATCCATCTATATAATTACAAGTATTCTAAATCATATCAAATTTATTCGAATGATATGATCTCGGTCAATGAATACAAGTAACATGTATAGAACTAAAATTACTTTTTCTTTCGCTCTCATATCAATTAGATCTGAATTAACTCGTTTTCCTATAAGCATTCATTTAAGTTGAATCATTACATGACATAGGGTATACTCTTAAAGTAGAGATCATTTAACGCATCACCTTATTATACAGTCAAAATTCACAAATGGTAATGTATTGAAATCTTATATATGATCTTTAGGACTCACTTAATAAAAAAAAAAACAGGGATTCATTCTTTATTTTTGCAATAGTCATCATTACATGTAATATGAAATACATGTTATAGTTGAGCTTACTCTTTTCTTATCTAAAGACAAAGAGTGCATGTCGTTACTCTTCTTATTAGAGGAAATGCATCATACGAGTCCTAGTTTTATCACCAAAAACGTAGACTTCAAATCAGAAATTTTCATTTACTCACTATTATTAGTAGCAGATGAATAATTTCATACTCGACTTTAATCATAATAGATATATAAATTATAGGAATTCATTCATGTTGATTCTTTTATTTAAGAACCTCATCTTGATCTCAACCAATGTAACTTTTTAATAATTACTTTGATTTAAAATTGCTCTCACTATGCCCAAGTTGCTTATTGAGAATTAAAACTCAAATAATCTCATCTTTACTCACCTTATAAGTGTTAGAGGTAATTACTCATATAAGTGAATCAATCTAAGTCTATCGTTATACTTTAACAAATTATATTATACGATACTCACAATATATTCTATAAAACAAATAATGAATAACATGATATTATTATTATTAGTAGTGCTGGAACTTTGAACAACATAAATAGAAGCATCATCTTTAATAGATACATTAATGATATCTAACACCATAAAATCTTTTAATACAAAACCAAAACCATAAAAAGTTAATATCCAGATATATTTTCACACAACAACCAACAAACACAATATAAAAGCCCAATTGTAGTATAATAAGAACAGACACAAGATTTCATTGAACTTTTGGAATGTAGAGTACATCATGAAGATAAAGTGTGCGACCCCCTTGCAAATCTAGTTTGCAGGTACCGGTCCCAAGCACAACAGCAGAAGCATTATTCCTCATGTATATGCATCTACTTTCCTTTAAAATTCAATGAAATTCCACAAAGATTGTTTGATCCCTTGTTATGTGGTTGGTTGCTCCTAAGTTTTTGGCTTAATGCAATCGCAAGCAAAGTAACCAAGTTTACCACAATTAAAACAATTCATATTTTTGTCTTTTTTACCGCCATGTTTTCCATGCTTGCATTTATGTTACTATTTACTTCTATTCCTCACTTGCCATATTTAGGACTCTTACATTTGCCCTTCTTATGTTTAGAGCCATATGATCCTTGCATCTTGGTTTTAGATATGAAAGCCTTGTTTATAAGCTTCTCAGCAAGAAGTCGATCTTCTTCAAGCTCAACATGACGAGCAACATCATCAAATATCTTAATGTTGTCATTGTGGGTAAGGTTAACACGTATGTGCTCCCAATTGCTTGGCAAAGAACGAATCACAGGTTGGACTTGTTGTTCATCGGTCATCTCATGCTCAACAACCCTTAATTCATTTATCAAGTTAGACATGATTATAAGATATTGCCTCATTGTCTGATTTTGATGCTTCTTGTAACCATCAAATTGAGAATTAACTGACGAAGTCTAGTAGTGGAGGTTTCCCCATACTGAATCTTAATCGCATCCCAAGCTACTTGGATTGAACGATGCCTTTCAAAACGCAACATTATATCATTTCTCATGCTGCTCAACATCAGAATCTAAGCTACATGATCCTTGCACTTATAGGTTTGATATGTTTCCATATCAAGCATGTGTTGAGCGGTGTTTCTTTATTCAGGTTCAGCCTTCGGTTGTGTGATTGTTTTTAGCATTTATTGCTCTTCCAAGAAATACTCAATCTTACGATGCCAAACATCATAATTCTTTTCACTTAATTTGTCTTCATGGTTTAAATTAGCTATAATACTCTTATATGCGGTCATATCAGGCCATATTAACACCAATTATAGATATTAGTATCTAATACAATTTAAATGACGTTTATTGCCTCTTAATTCTAAATTAAACAAATAGTAATATAACACATACAATATAAATGAAACTAATATTAAACACTTAATCAATTCCATTTGTATGGTCTAATTATTATTGGAAATTTAAATAAGTGCAAAAATTATACTTTTTAGTTTCAACTAACAACTCTCACTAATCAAATTATAGATATTTTCATATATATGAATATAATATAATTAAAACTTAAATTACAAAAAATATGCAGTTCAACAAAAAAATCAACCAATTATCTTAACAAAAAATAAAAAATTAAGAACAATAAATTTTAGAATTATTTTATATTGCAGGTACATAATTAGGGTCTTCAATTACATCTACTTCATCAAAGTCATCTCCTCCAAGTTCATTCTGCTCGAACCATTGAATAAGTTTAGCAGCAGCATCCAAATAATATGCGCTTCTTCCAGTGTGTCATATACCATTTTCGGTATATTGATGTTCCCTATCAAGCAACATTTCATAATCGAGATTGTTGAAATCTAATGATTCCAGCCTATATTCCAACGATAGTTGCACTGACATTCATTTCTCAAGCAAAGAATTAAGAAAGATTAACATTTGATGTTTCATGGAGAACTCGTAAACACCACTCATAGTCAATTTACTCATCCAATGATACATATAATCAATGTGCTCTTTAATTTTATGAACATGATTAATGGTATAACCCAATAAATGATCAATTTGTTGTTGTTTATCCACTACAACAAAAAGTATTCCAAAAGCATATAAATATAATAATCAAAGGTATAATAAATAGGTTTTGAGGCATGAAAATCACTACCTTTAAGGTATTAATTGTCCCTCTATATTTGTTATAGGGTTAAAGTAATATACCTTCAGGAGAAAAGCAAAACCTTAAACTTATAGACAACAACTTCTATAAGTTTATTAAAAAATTCTGTTTCGTTTTTTATAAACGTAAACATAGAGTTTGTAGAGAAAAATTAGAGAGAGAAGAAGATTATTTCTTGTTTTTTTTTCTGTCAACATCAAACTGGTATTTATAAATAAAATAACATCCTTTCATACCAAAGTGTTTATAGAGTTTAAAGACACACCTCTTCAAACCAATATGTCTGTAGAGTTTAAAAGACAACTCTTCATTCAAATTATTTGAACAATTTGGTAGAAGGTGTTATGCATAATTATTAAATTAATTAATTCTAAAAATTTAATTAATTATCTTAAATTAATGAATTTCAAAGATAATAATAAAAAGCATTTATGTTACATAATGTCAAATGTCATCATAGCCTTTTTTTAAAAAACAAATTACACTACTGGAACTACTATCTCTACATTGATTATCCATCTTCCATATGAATTTAAAAAAAAATTAGTTTCATTGTCTTTGTTCCCAAATTTTTTTTATCATACTTTGTTACAAAGCATACACATGGTTTGCCATATGAAAACCAGACAAATAGCATAGAATACACTCTTTGTCTTCAGAAATAGAAATTTAGCAAACGTTTTTAGAATCCTTCTTTTAAATAATACATGGTGCAATCATTGATGCAAACAAAGAACTAGCATGTATTTATATGTATCAAGAAAAAAAATGTTTATACTGTAACAGATATATTTCATAAAATCTAACAAAAGGCACATCTTAAAACTATATCCTGGTACCCTTGTAGATTTAAAGGAAACTTACTGGTGATTTGAGAATTCACATTCCTGTCCTTAGATCAATTGCTTTAGTGCTAATTCGATTGCTAGAACAAAAAAAAATATTTCACAATACAAACGTCTTTGTAAATCTTGTTAAGTTAATTTAGAGAGTTAAATATCAAAGAAGAGAAAGAGAGAACCATTATCTTTCAAAATAAAAACTTCCTCTTAATATGGTTTATGTCCCTATATATATCTAGAGGAAATGACTATTTTTTTTAATAGCTAATTTAGACATTTGAACCAGGCCCATCCCTCACGAGCAAATCAAGCTTAACCCAATAACCAAAATATACATACCAAACTTTATTTATTTATTTTTAACCCAAATACAAAAAAATGGTTATAAGAAATAAATCTCGTATAAATGTATTAATCTGAATATTTTAGCTACATGTTGCATGCAAACAATTCGAGGACAATACAACCATAGTAGGAGAAGGAATTATAAGCAGGAATAGCTTAGTGTTGACTCACAAGCTAAGATTGACTCGTGAGCTAAGATTGCGTGCACCCATGTTTGCTTTTTATGGTATGGGTGCCTGTATTTTCTTTTATTACGTGGTTTCTTTCTCTCTCTAGAATCAAGTTTTAGGTTTTTGCATGTTAACTCTCAATTCGATAGAGAAACTGCTAAAATTAAGCTTTTTTCTCCAAGCCCGTTAATAATTAAGCTTGTCTCCAATATTTTATGTTTTTTTAATTTAATACATGTCAATATTTTAATTCTTAAAAATATTTTTTAATAATATATTAAAAAAAGGTTTATTTTTTTATTTCATCAAAATAATATGAAAAAAATAAACAAAAAAGTATTTTATACAATGTAATAATTTGTAACAATTACTTTAAATAAATTGATTTTTTATGAACTAAATAAAGTTAATTAACCAAAGAATGATTCGCATAAAAATATAAGAAGAAATTTTATTACCGAATAAGTGAGCTTTTCTAAAACTATAAAGAAAATGAATATCATTATTAAAAAATATATAATAATAATTAAAACATAGAGAAATGAAAACTTCATTTATCGAAATATGAAGCCCAATGACCCAATCTTGGTTAGGACTAATAAAGGATTTTGCAGCGTTTTTAGCCCATCGCCCATTCGAGGGAGAACACAGATGACATCAACCCATCATTTCTCTTCTTCTTCTACTTCTTCTATCCATCCTTCGTAGGCACTGACTTCTTTTGCCAGGGTGTCGCAGAGAGAGGCAGAGAGCAGCAAGTGGCAAAGCAGTAGCAGATGCCCCATGGCGATAACATCATATCCTATGATCTCACTACCTCCACC
>Ga0325403_1004013_pt1 | contig 13605 bp, 12 predicted proteins | sample PopdelMetagenome_19_FD_205665 | JGI IMG/M metagenome (GOLD analysis project Ga0325403, IMG submission 205665) | Populus deltoides microbial communities from Bellville, Georgia, United States - Xylem-PdKOR-R4 | ecosystem: Host-associated > Plants > Phyllosphere > Stem > Wood/Secondary xylem...
GGGACATCTCTACCTCTCATATCATCACATCAAGAAAGTGATCTCGTGGTAAAACAATTTATTCATTCCTTAAATGGTAATACCTTCGACTAGTATAATGATTTGGAGTCTGGCTCGATCAATATTTGGGAGCAATTGGAACATGAGTTTCATAACCATGGTAAAACAATTTGTTCATTCCTGAAAAGGTAATGCCTTCGACTAGTACAATGACTTGGAGTTTGGCTCGATCGATAGTTATGAACAATTAGAACACGAGTTTCTTAACCGCTTTTACAACATTTATCGTATGGTTAGCATGATTGAACTCACCAATTCATATTAGTGGAAGGAAGAACATGTCATCGATTATATTCATTAGTGGAGAAACTTTAGCCTTAATTGTAGAGATCGATTCACCGAAACTTTTGTGCTAGATATGTGTATTCAAGAGATGCATTTGGGACTACAGTATATTTTACAAAGGCATCAAACCAAAGTTTTTTGAAGAATTTCCTACTCGAGCACATGACATGGAACTTAACATTACGATAGTTGAAAGTTCATTATTAACTATGCAAAAGTCTATGAGAAATAAGCTTGAAGGTCGTAGATTTGAAAAGAGTACTCTAAGGTCGAGGGAAATCGATGCTAGATGATCTGCTTGAGGCAAATTTTATTGAGATGCTAGAGATGAAGCATCTTAAAGAAGCAAACCAAGTGGACATTCCGAACTATTGTAAATACCATCGTTTAATCAGTCATCCCATAAATAAGTGTTTTGTACTGAAAGATAATATCATAAGGCTATATAAGAATTTTTTTAACATGAAATAACAGCCTCTAATATCACAACCATGGTCAATTTAGCCCACACCAATCGCTCCTTACATTAAGTTTCGATTCCTTTGAACCTATAGAACTTGGCGTCATTTTGCCATTGAGCTTCACTATATTATCAAATCAAAATTTATATATAACCTTTGCCCCTCAAATTGGTAACTTGAAGCCTAATTTATCTGAAAATTATGATGGTGAAGGATGGATTTTAGTCACCCATATAAGAGGAAGGAAAAAAAGTTTGTTACATTGAATGAGTACATGCCAAGAGAGATGAGAATGATGAAAAATATATTTGTTGTTTATTATCATGTTGATGAAGAGAACTCCTACTGTACCTATCATGAAGAAAAGTTATGATGACTCTTCAAACTTGTCTCATGGTGTATACACCATAGAGATATCCTTTAAAAATATAGACTTGTTGCTTGGATCAAAACTTTATAATTGACCTCTTTTTATTAAAGGACATGTCGATGAAAAAATGGTGAATCGTATCTTGGTGGATGATGGTTCGACTGTCAATATACTACCCCACAAGACTATGAAATAGCATGAGATTTTTGTGTTGTTATTCATTTTTGGGCTCCCGCAAAAAAAAGACAAAAAAATATCAAAAACATTGTTAGAAGAAAACTAAAAAATATATAGTACTAAGAAGAAGACACAGGGGCGGCCAGAAAATGGTCAAAGATTGGTTGAGGAAGTTCAGAAATACAAAGATTGAAATTTGACAATATATTTTTGACTGATGAAGGCCCTATTGACAAATAAAAATCAATTTAAGGAAGAAAAGTCCAAAATAATATATATATATATATATATATATATATATATAAGGAATCAATTAGATTTTGTTGAAAGATTAATTGAGTTTATGAAGGTTTTGATTGCAATAAAAATTTATTTTTTAGTCAATTTAGGCTTTAATTAGAAGAAATTAAATTTGGGAGTCAATTTGGTCAAAAATTGGAAGAATTAATAAGTTTGGAGACTTAATTAAACTTTGATTTAATTAATTAATGCACTTAAGGGATTAATTGTAGAAGTACCAAAGTTTGGGGCTGATTTGGGTTAAAATGGCAAGAAATTAAAGTCCAATGACCAAAATGAAAATGCAGGGGTACTATAGGGAGCTTAATTGATTTTTCTAGGGGTATTTTGAAAAAAATAAAAGTTGAAGAGTCAATTAAAGACTGAATTGAATAATTCAGAAATCAAGGATTGTTTTGTAAATATCGCTAAAGTTCAGGGGTCCAATTACAATTTATCTAGAGGTAAAATTAAAAAAAAAAAGGGGAGATTTTCCATGAATAAGGGTCCAATCGTAAAAACTTGGAACTTTAGGGGGCAAATTGTAATTCACCATATCAGTTAAGGAATGAAACAACATCATTTCAAAGTACACTATTCATCTTCTTCAACAGACCAGACTAGGAAGAAGAAAAACCACCCCGCGCCCCATGATGCGTCTCCGTTACCACTGTAACGATCCTGAAAGTCTGCTTCATATTCTTGAGAGTTTGCTTTATAAAAGCTGGAGAAAGGCCACCAAAGAGGGAACAAAAGGAAGATGAAAGACAGACATAAAAATAGAAAGAAATGGAGAAAAAAAAGGAAAGGAAAATAGAGAGGACGAAAAAAAACAGAGAACAAAAACGAGAGAAGAGGAGAGGAACAAAATTAAAAAACCAGAAAAAAAACAGAAGAGACAGGAACAAAAAAAACAAAAAAGAAAGAAAGAAAAGAAGAAGTTTGTGACTATACACAGTGAAGGAAAAAGGAATCGTAATGACGGCACCATCTTCTCCCCTCAGCCACCTGGAACTACCATCTTTCTACAACTAGTACCACCTATGTCACTACCAGGTTAGAGGTCAGCCTCCTCTCTCCTCCTTCTCCTTCTCCTCCTTCTTCTTTTTCTTTTTCTTCCTCATCTTCCTTCTCTATTGTTCTCCACGTGAACAGTGGAGAGTATCTCTACTATTTATTAGGCCATACCAGTTCCGGCCGAGACCAAAATGACTAGGTCGGGTCCGGCCCAGTCCCATAAAAAGAAAAGAAGATATGTTGGGCCTATATGGGCCCAACCCTTGTTTTGGGTTGATGTTGGCCCAACTCTTTTAAGTTGACCTCGGCTCAAATAGGGAAAAAAAAGAGGCCTTGTTTTCATACATACGACCAAGTCTATTAATAATATAAAAAATTTCATATCGTATTTCATACAAAACAAAATTCAAAAAAATATGTATTAGCATGCATTTTGAGCTTTAATAACCAATTTATTAAAGCAATGAACGTATTCCTGTTTTTAAAAAGGTAGTTCTTTTTTTATTGACATTAGAACGGTTAGGATTTTACCCGATAAAATAAGGATCTCCTTACTGAGGAGGATTTGTCTTCAACCTTAGACAACCTAACAATCAGACAACTAGTTTAATCAGACAATTAAATAATGCAGTTTACCTTAGGTAAGACGTATTAGGGGTGTTAATATTTTTCTTTTATGCAACCAGTCCCCATGCCCGATCTCTGAGACCAGTTAGGGTTCCTCTTTCCATCGATAAAGGAAAATAATTCCTGGTCTTGTCCATTTCCCCGCACCATATGGAATTCCAAGATGATGTTCGTCGTGACGCTGCATACGTGTGACAGAATAACGACTCCAATAGGAAACCTTATAGATTAAGCTTTGTTTTTGTCTATTTATTATGTTTCTATTTGTTTGGTTTGTGTGTTTATTTTTATGCATTTCTTTTATTTATTTGCTTATATGCTTCAATTTTTTTATACATATTATTCACGCATTGTATAGAATTGCCTCATATATCACTTGCCTTATTTTTTTGAAAGCACACATAAAAATTTAAGTTAGGTGGGGAATTAGCGATCTTTCCTGTGACTATTAGTGAGGGTTCAGATGCATGAAACACCCAACTAATATCTGAGTGCCTTCTTGCTAATGGTGGACATATGTGCATTAACCATTTCTCGCAACACCCCATACTGTCTTTACAAAGATCATCACAGGGAAGATATTAGATCCTTTTGAGACTAGGTAGAAACTCTACCCATACTCATTTAATAAATAGAATTTGTCCTTGGGTTGTATATCTTATTTTAATTTGCATCAAGTCAAGTTTCATCATATTAAATTCATTGCTCTAGGATTCTGAACTGAAATCATGACTAAGTACCTATCTTTCCAAAAATTTAAGCAAGAATCTGAGCTGACACAAATATTTGAGGAAAAATGTCCAAAAATCGATGCTAGCGGATTGCTTTGCATTACTAAGATAAATCACATGGTAAATGACTTAGGGAAATTATTGTCCATTATAGGGTATGTCAATGAGACTCTTTTCGAAAGATGATATGAAAGAATTGCACAACTAATAAGGATACCAGTACAAGCGGTAAAAAAAAAGCCCTACTGAATTTTTGGGATCTTAATTATCAGTGTTTCACCTTGAAGAACATCGATATGACACCTACCTTAGAGGAGTATAAAAGGATCCTGGATTACCCGAATAACAGCCACAAAATCTACCTTATATGAAAATTTTAAAACATATCTTCGAAGGTAGTCAATTTATTAGGTCTGGGAAAGATCAGCCAATGTAGGTAGCTAATGGAGGTTTCAAATGGAAAGTCATCGAAGCCCGAATGAAGAAAAATATTGAGGAAGGCAAGTTGGGAGACGAACAATACAGGTTGGTAGCCTTCGCCATTTTTGGTCTAGTGTTGCTCCTATCCAAAATCAGAGTCATTAGTTTAGAAGTTGCAAATGCCTTCATAGAGTATAAGCATGACCGAATCAACCCTTCTTTTGCAATTTTGGCCGAAACTGTGCTATCACTCAACCATTGCAAAATGCATGGAAAAGGAGTCATGAGATGTTGCATCCTGATGTTGTATTTATAGATTATCAGTCATATCAAAATACTAAGAGACATTTTCAACAACTTCTGGTTCTCTTTTATAATGGCCTCCTCTTGGGATTTTTTGTGTTTATTCCCCTCTAGGGTTTTTTTATCTTCTCTCCTCCTCTTTTGCATCACTGAGGTCTGTATTTATAGTGCCAGAGTCTTTTCGCGTGTGAGAAACAAAATTTCAATCAAACTCATTCTCTTTTTTAAAGTTTGAATTTGATTAAGAATCAAATTTGAAAGCGGATAACTATAATTATCTTGAAGACAAAGATTATCTTAAAAATAGGGATTATCTTGAAGATAAGGATAGAATGACAAAAATACATTGTAGTCCCTAGTTTTCACGCAAGTTGGCAAATCACACTTTTCATCGAAATAAATCTCTGATCTTTTAATTTTACATTTTAAACCCTATAAAATTAAATTAAAAAGCCAATGGGCCAAAATTGGGTTATAACATTACCACAAAGCACCTTTAAATGGAAAGCACCATGGATGAACAACGTCATCTGCACAATAAGGTATGTGAAGCAAGATATGGGTTCCCCTAATCGATATAACTAGATACATCAGCCATGCACCTGCACTTGTAACAAGACAATTGGGTGGAATGCAACCAAGAACTCTGGGATTAGCAAATTTCACAAGCTTATTTAGGTTTAAGCCATTTTCTCAAAGAGATTGAATTTATTAGACAAGACTGGGAAGCCCTTATTGGTAAAAAAAAAAAAAAGAAGCAGAATTGAATCCTCATTCAGTCAGAATTATACAGGTTGTGTCTTCTAATAATGAGAAAGGGTTAGGAAAGCAGCTCTGGTTGAGTGTGGAGTGAAGATTTCAAAGAATGATAAAAAGGAGAAGATAAACTCTACAACATTCAAGATCTTAGTTGGAAGTTTGAGATATTTGACATGTACTCATTCGGATATTCCTTTTGGAGTAAGACTTGTAAGCAGGTTTATGAAGATGCTTACTATGACACAATTCAAAGCTTTGAAGCAAATTCTTCGATATATCAAAGGTACTGTTGATTTTGGCTTTTTCTACGGTTATTTTAGTAGCTTTAAACTTGTGAGTTATAGTGATAGTGATTGGATTGGAGATATGGATGCTAGAAAGAGAACTGTATGTTTTGTTTTCTATATAGAAGACACAACATTCACATAGAGTTCAAAGAAGCAATTTATAGTCACTTTGTCAACATATGAATATATAGCTACTCCACTATGTGTTTGTCATTCCATATGACTAAAAAGATTATTGAAGGAATTATGAATGTCATAAGATAAGCCTACTTAAATATATGTAGATAACTCATCAGTCATTGCATTAACAAATAATATAATATTTCATGATAGAAGTAAGCATATTGACACAAGATTTTATTACTTATGAGATTGCATTGCAAACAAGGAAGTTGAAGTCAAATATGTAAAAGTACGAAAGCAAGTTGCAAATATATTTACAAAGCCACTCAAATATAGTGTGTTTTTTTAATCAAAATGAGAAATGTGTTGGAAGTTATGAAGAAATCAAGTTTAAAGGGGGATGATGTTGAAAGTAAACCAGATTTCAGGTTCTGAAAAATTCAGAAACAGTCAACCGGTTTAGTAGAATACAATTTCTATTCAAATTAGAATTTCTTTGTATTAGTTTAATTTCTTAACTGTGTAAGACTTTATACCTATAAAAAAAACTTTTAATTTATCATTATTAACAAGTAAAAAAAAAATATAGCTAAGGAAAGAAATACTTAATAAATTAAAATATACAGTCCTCTTAATTTTTTTCTTATTTTTATTTTTAAGTTCTTGATCTTGTATTCTATGATGATTTTCTACCACACCTTCTTTACTTTCAAGATAAAGTAATGAAAAAAAAAAAAAAGGCCATGAGAGTGGACGTACGGCCTTGTCCCTTGGTTTTATAGTAAAGCCTGTGAAATTTTGACCGGTTGAAAACAATAATTTTCCCTAGTTTAATTGAACAAGTCGGCTACCAGTACTGGAAATTCTTTCGCTTTGTCTCAGCAATTAATTGACTCTCGCGAATTCATCAGGGAAAGAAAGAAATCAACAAGTGGAGACACGCAAGCCAAGGCAAGACAGAAAAACATTCCTAATCTGTGTAAGGTCTAAGCTGTGCGAGGAAAAAAAGTTCTTAATTTACACAAGGAATGCCACGTCAGTTTGCTATTTTCCTTTGCACTGGTGCTAGAAAGCTTTTTCCTCTCTTTTTTTTCCTTACATCAAAGGAAAGAAAAGAACTGTAAATGAAAGCACGCAAACCAAGACAAGATAAAAAAAGAGAGAGAGAAAAATTTCATGTGCCATAACTCATCAACTATTATAATGTCTAGTCTGACATGAAGAAGACCATCATATCTTTTATTATCTTTGATATTCAACAATAATATGTATAATATTTCTGATATAATATCACCAAGATGAGAGAGGAGGGATGCTTTGTTCATTTCTGAAGAAATTAGCCGGATCAACTTTGGTCTTCACATGCGCCAACCGGTCAAAGTTGTTCTTGATCTCTGTAATTGATATATGCTTGTCGGGGATTTTTTGTAACACAAGGAGTCATATAGCTGTACAGTTGTCTGATCCACCCTGTATATTTTTTAGATGTCTTAGTGTCTTGATCGCCCCAAAAGACAGTATAATGAATTTGGAATAAATTTCCTGCTCTACGTGGAAATGGAGTGCTGGACTCGGAAATTTCGTCCATTTTGCCCCCTTAGGCTGTGAATTGCAATTCATCTACTCGGGCATCCAGTTGGTTAATCTTGAAGATTACATAATAAGCTGCAGATACTTGTAGATATTACATATTCTAAAGATTAATGGTGCAGATACTATAAATATTAAAGATTAATGAACCAGATATTACAGTATCAAGAGATAATATTTAAGATTACGTAGTTATTATATTACCTTTTATATATGTTATGTCTATTACTTGATTTAGAAGATCATGTAATTATTATTTATTTTCTTCATAATCAAGGATAAAATCAAATTTAGTAACTACCATGTTAGAAATTGATTCTAGTTCATAAATACTTGTAACTCTGTCATTAATAAAGTTAATGATTGAGAGATTATACTTTTATAAATTTCTACATGGTATCAGATTTCTATCATTAATTGAACATTAGTTTTTGTTCTTATGGAAGAATTTTTTATAGCCACTTATAGAAGAAAGTTCAAGTTCAAAGGTAACTCCTCTTTTAAGCAATAATATTGATGACACCAATATTGTTCAACGATTGAGTTCAATATTGCTAAATGAATTCAATTATCTTCCTTGGTCAAGAGTTGTCACTATTGCTCTTGGTGGAAGATTAAAATTGGGATTCATCAATGGTTCAATTTCTTCTCCAGATATTGACTCTCCCGAATATGAAATATAGTTATCCAAAGATTAGTTGGTGATGTCTTGGATTCTTAATTCTATGGAATGAAACTTGGCTGAAATTTCCAGCTACTCTGAATCCGCACATGATCTTTGGAACGCCATTCGTGACATGTATGGCAACCAAAACAACGCAGCATGGATTTTTCAGATTCACCATGAAATTGCAAATCTCCATCAAGATAACAAACCATTTGTTCAACTATTGGGAAATTTAAAAAGTCTATGGAACGAACTAGAGATTTATCGCCCACACACCTGTGATGTTGTTATCCTACGCAGAAGAACAGAGGAAGATAAAATTTTCCAGCTCTTGGCAAGCCTTAGTTCTAACTTTGAAGATCTGCAGAGCCATATCCTAATAAACCTAAAATAGCCATCTCTGAAGTCTGTGACAACAACGATTCAGCGTGAAGAAATTCACAAGAAGGTGGATGAATCATGAAACTCATTCTGAAACAGCAGCTACCCGTGATTATTATGTCAAGACAATGCCCCGTAATAAAAACTTCAGCTCTGGTATGTCTGAGCATGTTTTTTTTTATCAAAATAAATGGGTGATGGCAGATCATTCAAAGGAAAACATTCAGAGTTGAAGTGCAACTATTGTCATAATACTGGACACCTCACTGACCGGTGTTGGTAGCTACATCCAGAACTCAAACCTAGATTTTCTAATGAGAAAAGAGGACACTGGAGGAGAACAAACTATAAAGCACATCTGGCAAATGCAAGTACTCTGTCAACTGAAAATCACAAACTTTTTTTATGTGTTTACACTTAAAAACTTCCAAATGGTGCTTATCAAAGTTTGAGAACACTCCTCTCAAGATCAAAGGGCTGAAACACTTCACCTTAGCCTCCAAGTTTGATCAAAACCATCTATCCTATGATAAAATCATCATAGTTTTGATTTGTTAGAACCCTAACAAACTCATTTATAAGCTTTGAATCAGCCTATAAAAAGAGAGGGAATCATACCTAAATAAGAGGGAGAAGAAAATAAAGGAGGTAATAAATTTGGTTAAGGTTTAAGGGATTCAATATTGAGTTCAAGAGCTCAAAAAAGGTTCAAGGGTTTGGTTTTGCTGGTTTAGAGATAAGAAGAGAGAAAAACAGCAGCAAAAATCTACTCCCGTTGAATATTTTAAGCTTGGAAGGTATACTTTTGCAAAATTTAAAGGTAGAGTCCATGAGGCATGTTGGATCCTCTGTTTATTGTTTAAATGCAATGTTTTTGAATATAGTGACGTAAAAATTGGTGTCTTAGTGTGTTAACATTGCACTTTAGTTTGATTTGAAATTTGTCAAATGTGACAGCAAGGTGTTGATGTTTTTCTGTTTGGTTAATACATGGTTCCAGGCTCTTGAGTTTTGGTTAAGTCCTATGGAATGTTAAATTGTTAATTTTAAATCTCATATTGATTAAGCATCCTTGTTTTGATTTGACAGTTTTGGAAAATGAAACTTAATGCATATTTATGATGATTTATTGTTTTTGTTAGTTTCTTTTTGTTTCAACCATGTTTGTCATTGATAATGTGGTTTGTTGGAATTAAAATAGCATGTTTTAGAGGCCTAAAATGACCATTCTAGGTTTGACAGTGGCTGACTTAATTTTGGGTAGGTTCTGAGTTTCTAAAACAGTGTTCTTTATGTTCTTTGAAAGAACATTATCTTAGCTTTATTTTTAGACCATTTTTTGTCAATTTATTTGCACAGAATCCTTCGAACAACTTGATTAGCAAACAATCTAGATTTAAAACACATCAATAACACGTATTCATTTCGACTACCCAAAATATATTTTGATCAAATCATGACTTTTGAGTGATAATCAATGGTTTTTTTATGCTTGATCTATGTTCTTCATGTTCTTCATTTGTTTTGTGTTTGATTCATTTTATCCAAAAAAAAATTAAATTTTTTTGTTTTTCTTATGTTTAATCTGTTTTGGCTTTGAGGTTTTGTTTTTGGTTTGTTTTAGAGTTAACCCTAACAAGTCAAAATCGAGTAAGATATTTAAGGCTTTGTTTGGTTTACTATTTTTTTTTTATAAAAGAATTTCTGGCCGAAAGAGGTGTTTGGCAAACACACCCTTGGGTTTGCTTTTTAGCAGTTTTTCTAAAGAAAAAAATAGGTTTTGCCAAACATGACCTTAAAAAATATAAAACAATATAAAATAACAAAAATAGTAATTTTAAAAAATGATTTTTGTCTATTGCATATAGACAAGTCTCTCGAAAATTAGAAATCATATTTTGCTTTAAAAAATTAAAATATAAAATACACGGTATGTTTTAGTATTTTTATACAAAATTCAAATATATATATATATATATATTTAGTAAACTAGTTATTAAATTCAAAATATATATATTTGCATGGATTTTGAATTTAATAACTAGTTTACTAAATCCATGAGAATTAATGGTCAATATTTTGGTATAAATATTAGACCTACAAGTAAACTTGTATTTAAATATCAGGAATTGATTAGAAAATTCCCAAAATTATTCTAAATATTCATCAATTTTAATTGAAAGTACTTTTACCACAATATATAAGAGGTGCAAAACTCTTTTACCTTTTAAGATGGGTGAACCTTATTAGAGCACTTATATGAACCATTTTCATAAGAATTCATTTCGGCATACGAGCCCATAAAAAATTCAAAATGTCAGACTTATTCATAAAAGTAAAATTTTTTTCTAGGCTATAGACGAACCACCAGTTAAAAACCTATCAATATCGTTAAGCCACATATAAATCACACAATGAATCTTACTTTAAGTAATGTGTGCTAATATTTTTTTTAGCTATAACCAGTGCTTTATTCTAGAAATTTTTTATAAAGTGACTTCTTAACCCCAATGTTGCAAGATATATGATCAAATAAAATCCCCTTAAATTAATTAATTGAATGAGATCAAATATTTTACTTCAATAATAATACAATAAAATATATTGAATAATTCCTCTCTTGTGTGATAAAAAATATTCGAGTGAAATTGTCATGTTATGTCAATGTTTATCCAATCTCTTGCTCAAACGCCACCCCCACCGAAGTGCTTATTTATATTTAACATATTTTCTAATATTTTATTAACATATGCCATTCAAATACTTTATTTATACTTTGAAGCTATTTAAATTAAGCTAAAGTGATGATGACATTGAACTTCCTTTATTATACTTTATACATTAAAGCCGACGCTTTTAACTTTAAAGCCTCCCCTTCGAGAACCATTTTGACATTGGAGGACTTCACATGTGAATCATGAAACTTGAAAGCCATTATTTGATTCTCGACTTGAAATCTAATTACGATGGGATTGATTAATCTTGACTTCAATTCTAATTAATTAACTTTCTCCGAATTTAATATATTTTTTTAACTTTACCTGTTGCTGGGTACGTAGTTAACTTTTCTAGAATGTGAAAAAAGTTCCATATATAGGTGAAACTAGAACTGTAGAGAATATATATATATATATATATATATATATATATATATATATATATATATATATATATATATATAGAAAGAGCATATTTAGAAAGGAAAAGGAGGAACAATGGGAAATTATATTATTTTTTGAACTGGATTTCGTTTTCGAACAACGTATTCATTAATAATTGTGAGCTTCGGTTCTTCAATTGGTTCCTCGGAACTGGAGCAAATTAATAACTTGTTCACTCGGAGGTCATGTTTTGTATATCCTTAAAGACATTTAATTGTTAGATCTACTGTTCGATGCCAATTGCATTTATTATGTGCTAATATACATGCGACTCACCTCCTTTGCCTTTCATATGGACAGACCCTTTTTTTTTTTTTTATCATTTCCACTTGTTTTATTAATTTTTTTCCTTTTTTAAAAACTTGTTTTGATATATTTTTATTAATAGTTTGGATTGTCTTTTAACCGGCCGATCTACTAGGTCATATTAAAATAATTTTTATATAATTTAATTTTAATATCAGATTAAATAAATGATCGAATTAGAAAATTTTAAAGTTGATATAAAAAGTCGAATTGGAAAATTTAAAATTAATATAAAAATAATGATAGATAGTTTTCTATGATCCATATATATGGATATGGAATTTTTTCACATTTTAGAAAAATTAATTGCCCAGCAAAAAGTAAAGTTTAAAAAATATATTAAATTCTAAGAAAGTTAATTAATTAGAATTTATCTCAAGAATCAAATTGGCTTGCATGACGTGAAGTCCTCGAAATGGTTCTAGAAGGATAGGCTTCTTTCATGATAATGGTTATTTAATAAAAAAAAGATAGATACCACTCTTATATTATACTTAAAATAAGTTATATTCGTGTATATTTATAATAATAAATATACTTTAATGTGGTTTGTCTAAACTAGTATATATATTATTTAAGGTATTGTTTTTATTCACATAACAAGGGTCTGATATTGGACCTTATTAATTGATAATTCTATTATCTATTAATTAAAATTTAGAGGGAAAAGGTTTTTTATGTTGTATTTTTTTTATTTTTTATTTTACCCATTGACTTTTTTTTATTTTTTTTGCATTTGTTGTAAAAAAACATGTTAGATAGGCTATCATCATAATATCATGTTTATCGTTTGTTTCCTTTTAAAAATTATGCTTTTTCAGGTTTTCAAGATTTTTTTTTAATTTAATCTATTTATTATTATTTTATTAAAATAAAACTATTTTATTTAACCCAATCAAATATAAGTCAAATCACGAAAATTTCTTCTTTTTTTTAAAACACATTTACAGAAATCAAGCATAAAAAAAGAAGATAAATCCCGCGGGGAAGTGCAGGTCCCCAGCAGATTTTATCATATTCCCTACGGCACCACCATGGTAGATTTTATCATCTTCCCTTGAAAAAGAAAGATTCCCTTGAAAAGAAAGGCCATGAGACATCTTTGTCAATATTTCCGTCTCCTTCCTCGAAATGGGATGTGGGAGTTCAACTTGCAGCTTCCTCGAAATTTGTTATTGAGTTCATTTATATTCTTATTTTTACCCCTAATACAAAGCAATTTTCGGAGATTTTTGTGGGTACGGGAGAGATGAGAGTAGAGTAGTAATAATTTCTTTTTTTAAAATTATTGTTAAAAATATTTTTAGATTTTTTTTAATATAAAAAATAAAATTTTAAAAATATATTATTTTTATATATTTCCAAATAAAAATTACATCTATTAAGTATGTTTTATATTTAATCGGATGTGTAGAAAAAATACTTATTAATATGTATTTGGTAGAGGGACAGTCGTAGAGGGTTAGAAAAGAACAATATTACGTTATTAACCATTAAGTTGATTTTTGGAAATTAAAAGACGCTTGACAATATTACCGGCCGGCTAATTATTAGGGATAATTAATACATGGTTAAGTTGATTGTTTGAAGGGTCTGTTTGG
>Ga0325403_1004018_pt1 | contig 13591 bp, 9 predicted proteins | sample PopdelMetagenome_19_FD_205665 | JGI IMG/M metagenome (GOLD analysis project Ga0325403, IMG submission 205665) | Populus deltoides microbial communities from Bellville, Georgia, United States - Xylem-PdKOR-R4 | ecosystem: Host-associated > Plants > Phyllosphere > Stem > Wood/Secondary xylem...
AAAAAAAAAATTTTAATTTTTTAAAAAGTGCTTTTCAAGAACAATGCTAAAACACCCTTTCATACCTAAGCTAGAACTTGCCTAATCCATGTTAGACCCTTTTGTTGGGTAGAACAAGAAAAGATGAAAGGAGAAAATGAAGACTCTCATCCCTATTTCTCTATTCTGTTGTCAGCTTTAGTGCAAAAATGAGAGGGGTTATTATTTTTTTATATTGACAAAATCACCCCTCTCTCATTTCTTTATAAGTCTAGTTATATTTTAAATCATGAGAATTTCATTTACATGTTGTTTTTCATTGTCATTCATTTGCGTTTCCTCGCTATCTATTTTGCAATTTCACATCTTAATTAAATTTCATCTATACTACTTATCCTTAATTTTTTTAAAAAAATTCATAGGTTTAAATTTTCAAACCGGTGTTTACAATATTTATAAAGGGGAATTTAAAAAAAAATGCAATAGGGATGAAATAGTGGGAAAAAAAAGAGAGAAAATGTTTGAAATTGGCTTATTGAAAAGCCAAGTATTGAATGAGAAGAGGTGGAGAAGTTGAGGGGACATTTATAATATAATTAAGGATGAAATTGAAAAGAAATCAAAATAAAATGGTTGAAATTAGTTAAATAATTAAAAATTTGAAAGCTAAAGACCAAGTTGAAAGAGACAAAATAAATGCAAGGATCCTTTTTAATACAATAAGGAATGAAATTGAAATAATTACAGGAAAAAAAGTCGAACTTGACTGGAAAAATTAGGGATTGTTTTTTTATATATATATATATATATATATAAATGAAACTTCCATTTTAAATCAAAACTGTGCATTTTGAACTCAAGAAAAAAAAAAAAACATGCACCAAAACAACTATGATTTTATATAGGATCTTCTTCTTCTTCAAATGGCTTTTTATGCATGTTTGTTTTCTTTCTTTATCCTTCATAGTTTTGATTGGACTTTGGCCTCTTATTTCTCTTTTCCATGCTTCCCACGAATGCTGAAAAACACAATACTTCCCTTATATGCCTGTGTATCACACGCTCAACAAAACACAACTTTAACCCTTTGAAACACTGCAAAAAGTGGTGCGAAAATGGCAATCAAGTATACCTGGTGTCATGACCCAAAATTTAATCCCCAATTTCAAAACATATTCCAAAAATTAATTAAAAAAAAAGTTTTCAATGTATTCTAAAATTGTTGATCTTATGCAATTTGTTAACATTAAATATGCTATGTATGGACATACAGCTACACATGCAAGTATTAATTTCAAGCATACTACAAACAGATTCATTGGTATATTGGGGTTTTGTAAAATCCGTCAACGAAGAGAGATACTTATGCCTTGGAATGAAGCGTAATTGCTAGAAAATATATTTGGACTGGTACAGAAAACTATATCTGTTTACTGAAAGAAGAAAATATCTGGTCAATCTTTAGATGGTAACTTGCAATGGGTTTTGAAAGCCACAGGAGAAGAAAGTCATCTTTACACAAGACACTCAGCATTGTAGGAACTGTGCATAAAGATAAATACAAGCATAATTGATAGAATTAGTCGATAAGAATCAGTCTAAAATCGACTTAAAAGATACTTTTCAAGCCATGTTCAGACTCAAAACCTGGCAAAGCCAAGGGGGTTGTTTTTGTCTCTCCTGTCTCAATTGCTCTTCAACCCCCATGCCCTTTTTACTTTCATTTTGGTACCCCAAGGTCATGTCAGGAACTTGGAAAATCCCCAATTCGCAGCATTCTTCTCTTTTGGTGCTTGTCTTTCGATGTTTCAAGGAACTTGTCCTGTTTATATGGCTGGATCCAGTGGAAGACGAAGAGAGGCTTGTTCCTGAATCTGAAGTTAGTGGTGTTTCAGGTTTCTTCCTTCTGTCATTATAACTCGAAGGTCCCAATGTTAGCTGAATCTCACTCTCTTCTATTAGCTCTAATACTCTATCTGCATTTGATTCTGCAACACAATCTTCGGAAGGCCACTCCAAGTCAAGTCTCCCTATCGACTTCTGCTGCATATCGCGAGCATGATTAGGCTGATTAAAACTAAAGCCATTCTTGTAGCTCCATAACTCTCGACTCCGCTCATCTGGCCTGCTGCTTTCAATGTTTCTCATCATTATCTTTTGGATTCGATATAGACGATGAAGTTCACATATCTGCAACATTATTCACAAACTTGGAATCTCTTACAAGGAAAGAAAATATAATCAAGTAGAAGACATATTCATGTGGAGAAAAAGCACCTGCTCTTTGAATGTCTCTTCGTGTTTTAACATGGCCATTCTCATGTCTTCCTTGTCGCAGGGCTTGAGAAATTTCCCCATGATTTTAGCTTGTGTTAGACTTGGCTCAATTGTCTCCTGCAATGCCTACTTTCCAAGAACTTGCAAGCAGAAATGCGTTTAAATCACATTTTCAGTTTGGTCATGCATTTCCTGTTTGAATCTACAAAAAGAGGATAAAAAGAAACAATTTAAATCTAAAGCTCCTTGATTGATAATAGATTGCTTAACAATAAAGAAGTGATGTAAGATAGAAGCCGGCATTATTGCTCTCAAATAGTACTAATTATAAATTCATCATTATAACGTCAGCTACTTGTTGTATAGTCTGTCTGCTTGCTAGCTTGTGTTTTCTTCCATTCACTCCTCCTGGGCCACAATCATAATTTCCGTATACAAAAATCTACCACCATGGACGATACTGTTGCTTTAGGAGTGGCTCCTACTATGACATTTTACCCATAAATTTGCACATTCCATGGAACATCATTTTTTTTTTTAATTACGTGTACTCCTTTTCGAAAAAAAAAATAAGAATATGAATTTGACCACAACAACATACAGAGAATTTATCTCACAGCATGACTGAATGGAGAAGGTGGATCCATATAACTAATCCAACGAATTTGAATTGAGTTTTCATTAATAAATGAGTTGAGCTAAAATCATTTTCAAAACGAGAGAAGCGTATGCATGTATGTTTAGATTATGGAAATGAAGTCCCTCTTGGGACAAGAAATATGTAGTAAAACAATGGATAAACCATTCGTTAGCAATGATAGACCATTTCTGAGTGTAATTAAACAATTTCTGTGTGTATCCAAGATTAAACTCAATAGATCATAAAACTGACAATATCTATATACAAAATCAGTTTTTTTTTCCTTCAAATTCATGAGTGAATGAGGACGAAACGAGATATGGCATTCTTTGCGAATAGTCTTAGGAGTAGATAGTAACATATATGTATATATAGCTTAATTATTGCTAGTCAGAATAGAGACGGAAGAAGTAAACTTTTCTTAGTTTGAGATCAAAAGTTTACAAAGCAGAACTGCATCATCAGGAATATGATTGAAATGAAAATGTTAACAATTTTACTACCTCCGTCCTTTCAATATTTTCTACCATATAATTCATGCAAAAAGAAAAAAAGATGGCAATGAAAGGTTAAAGATTTATGATCTTCTGACCTGTAAGTGGAGTTTTCAAGAGTTGAGAAGACGATCAAAGCTTGTGTTTTTAAGAAGAATAAGAAGCAGAACAGGAAAAAGAACACTTCCTAGGAAAAGGCCAGAAGTTCTTTATCCACCAAAAACCTTTCACCCCTGAAGCGTGTAAGAGAAAGACTTGGCCTTCACATTCTCCATCAGTAAATACTGCAGAAGATAGGAATAAATATAACTTGAGAAGAGTTAAAGATTCTCTCCCTCTCTCTCCCCCCCTCTCTCTCTCACACACACAAACCAAATTATTCGTCGTATTTGTGGTTTGAGGCATGCCAAACAAATCCCAGTGCGTTAGCCAATGCGATTCAAGTTTTGTGACAGAGATGCCTCAGACAGGTCCAGCAATGCAGCTATATAAAATTGGATAGAGTAATACTGAAACTGATACATATCTATATTTTTATAATAAAGTTGTTGAGGATCACAAGGGCTTCGCATTACTCCAAACAATCAACAAAATTAACAGCTTAGCCTGCTGAGATGGTCACATGCAACCAAGAATTCTTTATCACCAGTAATAGTTGTCTCAATTATCTGGCGTCATATTTTTTATACCAATGCTCATTAATACGAGGGAGCTTAAGGTGACATCTCTTGTCCAGCCGACAAACAGATCTCGACTGTACGCTAAGTGAGTACCTCTCAATCACGGTCCAAAAGTTAAAAAGGGACTGGCCACAGAATCACAAATCCAATTCCACGAAATCTAATACTTCTGAATTCATTGAATTACCATACAGGACAACGAGGACATGGAGGAGGGTATGTAAGTTGTACATTTCATCATTCACAGAAGGTCCTTCCACAGCACTGTTTTTCTATGTACCTTGATATTATTATCTATTTACTAGAATAGCTACTCCGTTTACTGTAGCATAAATGATATTCATTATTTCATAGATCATTGTGCATCAGAGCGGTGATTTTTTTAAAAAAATTTAAATTGATTATCAAACTTTTATTTTGCATGATTTAGTTCTTTTAAACCCAAATTAGTACTTAATTGCATTTTTTTTTGGGAGGGATGATTGAATTAAAGACAAAGAACTAAAGTGAAAAAAAGAATGAAAAAGATAGCGACTTTGAAATTTATCTTAAAAATTCATTTTTAGTCATTTTTTTTGGATTTTAGGTGACCGGTCTCTTAATTTTTAAAAAAATTAATTTTGGTACAAACCTTCATTTTTCTCATTTTCCAGTTCTTTTCAGTGGGAGGAGAAAGGACTCATTAGATTCCAATGAAGAGAGAGAAAGTTGTCATTGACAATGACTCTATCACTAAAACGGTCGCTTTTTGTGTCAAATGGTTTTTAGGGTATTTTCTAGGAGTTTTAGGTCAAAATGGGTTCAAAATGGATTTTCAGGTAAAAAAACATGAACCATGTTTAACCAAACAACACAATTGGGGTGAAAACGGAAACCTAAACTTGCAAGGTCAGGCCCAAGCGCACATGGCCTTTTATTTTTATTTTTAAGCCGTGTCATCCACTCCAATTTCTTTTGTGAAAAAAATAGACAGGTAAAAATGGGTTGAAAATCTAGGAATCTAGACGACACCTTGTCTATTTTTTTCCAAAATAAATTGGAACGGATGACATATCATTCGTCCCATTAACTTAAAAATAAAAATAAAAGGCATGCACGCTTGGGCTTGCCTTGCAAGTCTACGTGCGAGCCATTTCTTAATGGGCTAGGCGCTTGACCTAGCTTACTAGCCCAACAACATCTGGCCTCATTCTTTTCTTTTTTTAAAAAAATTAATTTTTTAATTAATACCTGTTTATATGTCCTTTTACATAATTCTTAAGTTTATGTTTTAATTAATGCCCTTTCTCTATGATTTTTTTGGCTTATTTAGCATTTTTTTAAATGGCGTTAATTTTTTAATTATATTGGGTGCATTTAATTTTTGAGGAGTGTATGATTCATTTTTATTTTTTATATTTATATAGATTAAATTTATTTTTAAAAATTAAAAATGTTTTATTTATTTTTATAATATTTTTAATATATGCAGCCTTGCATAATATATTCTTTATTTTATTCAATAAATTTTATGTGTGTGTCGATTTATGTTATAGATTGATTTTAATAAAAAAAAATTCATTAAATACAACCGCGTAAATGATTTGTGCTGTAATATTAAACATCTTGATCTATATTTTGTCTCTTAATTTTTCCAGCTTTGTTTTTATTTATCCTCAATTTCTTTTTCTATTGAATTATCCCGACTTTATGATCTAGGACACATGATAGATATGTAATCTGGACATGTCTCATGTCCAGATCACAAGTTTCACATGTTAGTCAAACTTTGCTCGCGGCAATTTTTTTTAATTTGTTGTTATTGTTGTTGTTGTTATCTTATTTTTTTATCGTATTATTAAATTAATCAAGATTTAACATGGTTATCAAATTTTTCTTGCTTCTTTAAAAACATAATCGTCTCCTAAATTTGTTCTTAAGTTAAATTTTTATTTTGATTTGGTCTACAGCATCGCATGAGCCACCAATATGGTGTATTATCATAGTGGAAATAGCCCTAAACTCTTAAACCAATTTGGAACTAAAATTATGTATATAAAAAAAAACTAGTATAATCAATCATGCAAAGAACCCATCAAAATTCCTTGATTTGGTAGTTTAGGTCTACCCCATGGGTGAGATAATAAGAGAAATTCACTATGAAAAAATAAAAGATTACAAGGCGTCACATAAAATTGCTCTCCCATCTAAAATTTCAAAGTAACCCAAAACTCACATTTTCTCTTATCTCTTTAGCCATCAAAGTGTAGAGAATATAAGCATTATTATATAATATAACAATTTTAGGCTCTTATATGGACTAAATACATAAGTATTTCTTTTCTCACTTGGATTTATAATTTAAGACAAACCTAACAAATTTTTACATTAGCTTAAATTTAGCCAACTTAAAAAACTTGAACTCTTTTTTAGTTGCCTCCACCAAGCACATCTAAAGTATTACATAAATCAATCAAGTTCAAGCATAGCAATGCTTGAACTTGACTACAAAGATAGGTTTAGTCAACATGCTGCAAGGTTCTCAATTATAACAATCTTCTTTGTTGATGCAACTCTTTATAATATAATATCTAGAATTAAGTTATACTTGACATTAATATGTCTGCTCCTTTCATTGTACAACTGGTTCTTGGCTAGATGGATATAACTTCAGTTATCACAATGTATAATAGTAAACTTATGTTACAAAGTAAAATTACAAACCAAACCTCTAAGCCATAAAGATTCTTTCACTACTTCTACAAATGCCATTTACTTAGCCTTAATGTAGACAAGGCAATAGTTGATTGTAAATGTACTTTCCAATTAATGAAACTGATACCATCCAAGTAAGGTTAGATTTGGATTTTGATGTAAAATTTCTTATTGTCCAGTTTTACGCTATCGAGCATAATTTTCAACTCAACCATTGAATCAAATTGAAATTTTTATAGGCATTTCTTGACATGTTTTTCTACATTAGGTTAAATGTTCAGATCAATGAGATTCTAGGAAGTTATTATTTTAGAGGGTCAAAGTTACTAAAAGAATCTTGTTAAATCTATCTATTTGGACCTTCATCTAATGTTTGGACTATATCTTAAGCTACAAAACGAATTCTGATGAGATTCTAATTGTTTTAGAAAGTATACATCCATACCTTTTGTAGATATATGGTAGGCCTGCTAATTCATCTAGATGAGAGAGAACAACATGTTTGAAATCAAGATTAAAATCTTCTAGAAATGTGTGAAAATTAAAAAAAAAACATTGTTTCCTTGTGTATTATGAATTCCAATCAATACAAGGATTCATTAATGCTCTTGAAAATATATGTGGTAGAGCTATTGGCTTACCTATTCTACATGTCAAATAATGAGATATTTATAGAGACAACTATTATTCATAATTTACAAGGATTCTATATCAATTATGGAATGGATGCGGTGGCAAAGAGGCTTGAGATATTTTTTGTTATTTTTTTCATTATTTTATAGGATTTCTTAGAACATCAAGGAGGCTAGGGGGGAAATTTAAGAGGATAATTCCAACAATTAAAAACAAAGTTTCCTAGCTAATCTTGAGCATGAAGTTTTGACAAAGCCTCCAAGTAAAGCAAAAAGGGAGTTCAGTATAGGGGGAGTTCCAAACCATGCATAGAGATTTCAAACAAGAGGACTTTATTTTATGATTTATTTTATGTCAGTGTTGAATATTATTAGCTTTGGACTTTATTCTTGTTTTAAGGTTTGTTTCAATATTAAACTTGTATTAGTTGATTACTAGTTAGAGCCTATTGGTTTGGAACCCAAAAGAAGTCTATTAAGGTTTTTTAGAGAGGACTATATATTACTTTTACGGCTGCAAGTTTCGACAGCGATGATAATTTGAATAAATATGACATTTTCCTTGTTTTGCATTTTGTAAACAACTTTTCTCTACAGGGACAAAGATCGTACACTGACTTATCAAAAGTTAACTGACTTTATGGTGTTATGCGCATTCTGGTTCTTTAGTAAAAGGTTTTCTCTGGGTCAAAGTTTTTTTTTCCAATACCTTTGGTTCTTAGATACAAGGTTACCTTTAGGTCGGGGTTTCAAACCTCATATTTAGCTTTCTTGGGTTGGTTTTTAATTTTCTTGTAGGTTATGTGACCATATGATTATAAGATTTGTATCAGTTGGTATCAGAGCAAGACCTAAAAAATTAGGTCATATCCTTTATTTTTTTCCTTGTTATTTTTAGATTTCTTAGCTTTTGTTGTCTTTGATTAAGTTTTCAATTATTTCATGTCTAAAGTTTAGTAGTTTGTGTCTAAAGTTATTTGATAAAAAAAAATAGATTGTGTTAATTTTCTACCCAAAAGCAACTAGATCACAAATTCAGGTTAAGAGTTAATTTTTTTTTTCTGATTTTCTTTAAAAATCATAAGTTCGGGTCAATTCTTTTGAATTTTTTAGCTTCGATCTTATTGAGATTTTTGTTATGTTGAGAGCTATGTTTCTGGTTGTCTTGGAGATGATACGCATGCTTCTTCATCTCATTGTTCTTTTGTGTGATGCTGTTAGGGTTAGTTTAGACAGCACCATTTATAGATTGGTTTCTTCTCTAACCGTTGCTACATACTTGTTCTCTCAGCCTTGCATGACCAATTTTGATTAGGAGTCTATTCCCATCCCACCTTTTGTTATGTGTATATGTCGCTTCTTTTGCTTTCCTGGTCAGCTAACACAATTAAATGGTTTGGTTGTATCTAGTTTGATTTCATAGGGAGTCTGTTCCCTTTTCTATCTTCTTTTCATTTCTGTACATATATATATGGACTTATTAATTTCTAGCATGGTTACCTTTGATTTTAATACATACTTATATTAGAAATAATAATAAAAAAAAAACATAATCCACAGTACCCTTGATATGATTGTCATAACTTAATTTTGGGTTTCCTCCAAAATCATCTTTTTCCTTTTAAATAAAAAAATGGAAAAATGAAACAAAATGAAAAAAGAAAAAGGACTGGCAACTTCATTTTCAAAGATAGGCTAAAAAGGGATTTAACTGCAAAATTAGAAGCATAGTTGCACCCTTGAAGGACCCAAATATAAAGAAAAATACATATTCAAGGTTAACTTGAGTGAATATCAAATGAATTTGCATAAAAATTAAGTTTGAAGACTTAATTAGACTTTTGATAGGTCAATTTGATTTAATCATGAGCCCAATTAAAGATCTAATTGAGTTTAAGAATTAATTTAGTTAAAAATTAGAAGACTTGATTAAATGCAAGGACTTAACTAGACTTTCAATAGGTGTAATTAATTTTATTAAAGACTTAATTGGTGAAAAATTAAATTTGAAAGCCTAATTTGGGCTTAATTGAGAATATTAAAAATTTAGAGGACTAGATTTGATTTTTACAAACTCAATCAGATAAAATCAAAGGTAAAATTACAAGAAAAATCAAAGTTTAAGGGTTAGATTGAAGAAATTCAAGACCAAAGACTTTATTGTAAAAGGCATGTGAATTCGGGGATCAAACTCGGTTGAAAATAGGAGTGAAATTGAAGAAATTAGAAATTTGAATGTCAATTAAGGATGAAATTGAAAATATTCAAGATCGAGGACTCTATTATAAATGACACCTAAAGTTGAGGCGTAATTGAAAAAATTCCTGAGAAATCAACCCAAAATGGTTGAACTTAATGAAATTAAAAGATTAGGGACTACTTTGAAAAGAAAAAGAAAAAGAATGATTTAAAAGGAGAAAATGGTATTGTTTAGTAATGATATTCATCTTTTTCTTTCTTTCCCCCCAAAGGAGCTGACGGAGAGTCCTTTTACAGAGCCATTAAATGCCCTCCCATGCCTCAGTTAAGACAAAAAGGGATGCTCCTCCAATAGACTTGATGTCGTTCTTTGTCTCCAGTATGTTCCCATTGAATTGTCATTTGAGAGCTACTGTAATGAACATATAAAACCCCTGACTCAATCAACCTTTGACAACCTGATGAGAGGGTACGTGTTTATTAGTTTGTTATGAAAGGCAATGATTGATTAGAAATGGGCTGAATGGTTTAAACACAGAAGAAAACCGATCCACCTATAAATAAGATCTTGTTAGCTCAAAAGAGGGGTGAAAAAAAAAGGAAAAAGAGAGAGGAAACTAGAGAGAAAAAGAAATAATAAGAAAAGAAACAAGTCTCCACCCCTTTACACATTCCTACCAAACCAAAACCCCATCACAAACACACATTGTCACCTCTCCTCTACACCCTTCCCTTGTATACACTGTCAACCCCACCATTGCTTTCTTTTCCTTCTCAATAGCTTCTTCACCTCAAGACTAGCACCAACAACCTTCATCGTGGACTACCACATTATAACAGCAGCCCCACCAGCTAGAAAACACCTTCCCCTAGCTATGTAAACCTTTTCTCCTATCACCTTCTCACGTAAATCCTGCATGGATATTACCTAGGATTTTTCTTCTTTTTTTTTCTAGAAAAGAAGAGTTATGGGTTAGGTTATTTTAGTTGGAGGCTCGACCGTGGCTGGACTGGGACTAGGTTTTGAAGGAAAAAAAAAAGCCTTTAGGCCACCTGCTGGCCCAATAAAAATTAGATTGGGTTGGGCATGAGCCCAACCCATACATGGGCTTGGGCCTCATACCTAATATCCTCAGGTCATGTGGATGGCTAAGCCCAACCCAGAATTAAGGACATGTTTGGCGCACCTTATTTTTGCCAAAGAAAAAATTATTTTTTGTGTCCTTAAGGCATCTTTTGCCAACACACAACCTCAAGGCATTTTCCATGTATCTGGATTTTGGATAAGAGTGTATTTGGCAGACACGCTCTACTGCTCTTTTTTTAGCCGTAATTTGTCATTTATTTTATACTCTAACCAGACAAGCCTTAAATAATTCAAAATTTCTGAAAAAATTCAAAGACTATTTTAAAATTATTTGTGAGTTCCTCATGTATTTTTTCTAGCAAATTCATTTAATATTGAGCTATAGACTTACATTGTAAAATACTGACCTGATATTAAAAACACCTGGTTTATCTCTGAAATTTCAAAAACTTCTTTTAAAAACCCTCATTTCAAAAATATTAAAAAAATATATTTTTATTTGCATGCATACGACCAAATTTTAAAAGTTTTTCATACATATCTTTATAAAAATTGAGAAATGCATTTTTATCGTGTTTTTAAAAAATACAAAATAGTTATCGTAACGAGTTTATAATTATGCATTAGGATTTGGCTGAAATTTCAAAAGTATATACAAAAAATTAATTTATTTAATTAATATTCAGGGTATGAACTTTACAATATAATACATACTTCTAGTATTAAATTAGATGAATTAATAGCAATAAATATTAGAAATTAGTTGTAGACTTTATTACTTAAGGATATAAAATTATTTTGTAAGGTATATCCTCAGATATTAAAGATACAAAGTAAAAAATAAATGTGATGTTAAACTTTAGACCTTAAAACAGTTAGAATTTAACTGATAAGGTAGATACTTCCCCACAAATAGAGATTTGCCTTGAACCTTATATAAGACCAACGAATAGACACATGGCTTGGCAAAACAACCAATCAACAATTTAGCTTATCATAGGTAGGGTGTATTGGCGGTAATGTGTCTTTTCCTTGCACAACTAGTCCCTTTACCCAGACTCTTGTAGACCATTATGTTTTCTAATGACCATAATAATAGGTGGCGATTCTTTCAAAATCATAATTAAATTCAAACCCCTTCAATCTAGAGGAAAACTCGTTATTCAACATTGTGCATGCCACAGAAAATGATGAATAGCCATATTGAGTTTTACCCTACACTGTTTCCCATGAACATAGTGCTTATATAAATCCAATTTACCTATTTTCTAACCATACAACAAATCTCATTTGCTTAACTCTATTATCCACCTCTTGCTCATATGTCTGAGCAATATACGCCATCATACATCTTAATTTGAATTTTATTCATACCAATAATAAAAAGTCCTTTATTGTCTTTTAATAAAACAATATTATTGATAACTTTATAAGAGTTAAACCATCTTATATTAGAATAAATATAAAATATAGAACCTGAATAAAGAATCCACTCATGACTAAATGTTTTTTAGATACAACCAAAATACTTTCAACGTTATAAAATTTTTTCTTCTCACTAGCAATATTTGCAGCACCAGAGGTTTCCTCCTTCTTTCCCTTATCTTTTCGCTTAGAACACTTTTTCCTAAAGTGTTAAATTCCATGACATTGAAAGCATTTAATGTTACTAGACTTTTATTTTGATTTATGTCCGCCTTTACTATTCGAGCTCTTATTATTTGTTCTATCCCTCAGAATCAAGTCCTCTATATATGATCATCATTATGAATCTTTAACACTTGCTTTTCAACTCCCTATAGTTTAAGAAAAATTGAACATCTTTTGAACTCATACTATCCCTTCTATATAGCAAAGTATCAATAAAATGATCATAAGATAAAGGTAATGAACACAATAAAATCAAAGTTTAATCCTCATATTTAACAAGCACATCTTCTTTTATCTAGAGAGTATACAACTTATGCTTCAGATACAATCGGTTCGTCAAGGATTCGATCATGTAAAGAGTTTCCAACGTTGTCCATAATTCAACAGCTGTAATCTCCTCGACAACCTCTTTTAGAACCTCATTATACAAATAAATCTAAATAGCATTATGTGTTCATTTCATGAGATCTTCTTTCTCCTGCTCATCCACCCCCTTAGACAAATTATTTACATCTTTAAGTGCCTTAGATAAACCTTGCTCAATTAACAAGACACATCGTAATATGTCGCATATTGAAATTATTCTAACCATTAAATTTATCTACATCAAATTTTATTGTTGATGTTATTTTTGTCGCCATCATAAAAGTTAATTAATGACCATACAAGCTCTGTAATGTATGTATGTATATATTCTCATTGAGGTACATAATTTGAAACAAACCCAAGAATCACTGTCATGGCTCAACCAATTATTAATAAAATGGAACACATTGCATCACCCAATTGAATTATTTTGATAAATATGAATTTTGTTTTGAAATTATAATGCGGTTCCGGACATATTTATAGTTGTTTCAAAGAAAAGTGAATGCAAAGGCAATGACATCAATGTATTAGAACACCCAACGCAATGCCACCCGTTGAATGGACTAGAGTCCAATAGTTTTTTGATAAAGAAATATCGCACGAAATGATACGGATTATAATATTAACTAGTTATTTGAATTATGATTTGCCATGGATTGGATAATTTTTTTAAAAAAAATAAATATGTAAGTTTTTTAAATATTTTTTTAATTCTAATTATAGATTAAAAGGTCCATGCATGTATTTCAACTATTTATGTCAATAAATATAAAAAATAAAGTGTTACCATATTTATTTAACTTGCTTCCCTGCAAGTCGATAAATTCGATAAATTTTTGTCTAACGTAAAAGAATTAATATATAGATTTTATTAATATATTTTTTAACTT
>Ga0325403_1004019_pt1 | contig 13588 bp, 7 predicted proteins | sample PopdelMetagenome_19_FD_205665 | JGI IMG/M metagenome (GOLD analysis project Ga0325403, IMG submission 205665) | Populus deltoides microbial communities from Bellville, Georgia, United States - Xylem-PdKOR-R4 | ecosystem: Host-associated > Plants > Phyllosphere > Stem > Wood/Secondary xylem...
AAAAAAAATAAACTCAATAATATATATAGAGTGATCAAAATGCGTCAGGAGCCGTACAAATGTGTCCCCACCGCCTGGATGGCTGGCTGTGGTATCCAATCTAATCGCGCACAAGGGTAATAACGGAAACACCCAATAAAAATATTACAAAAGAGAAACGAAAGTGAGAGAGAAAACCAGCAAGAAAGAGAAGGGCCCTTTACTAGTTTGAAGGAGATGCCACCACCATTTTGGGGAACTTTGGAACAAGAATGTCAGGAAGGGAAGCTCTTTCTCCGAAACGAAGACCAAGAAATGAAAAAGCAGCCATAATTCACTCACACAAAAACCGAAGATCCGAGTCAGGTAGTGTACTGCCAGTACTATAAAAACACTTCTGGTACCGAAGCTGAGATAAATATTTTAAACAGCGCATGGCATTGTGCCCAAAGAAAAAACACATAGAGAGAGAACATGACACGATCTTCCTCTCTGATACTTTCAAATTCAGGCAATCGATTAAATTAAAAAAAATCACTGCTATACATGGTGAAGGGTCTAATCGATCTCGGTGGCTGGAGTTGGCTTAAAAAAACGAGCAGTATTTGGTATATGTGGGCCGTACGCCGCCGGAGGAGAGGCGCCGTAATAAATTGCTTATAACCTTAGCTGGAGGCTGTGGAATGATTATTATCTAGGTGAAACAGGAAATATTCATAAGATGGGACATTGTAGCGGCTATAGATTAGGTTGGCGTTTTAGGCGTTTGTCGGGAGGAATAAGATCTCTCAGCAGACGGGATTTTGTCAGCTTGTTAGGATTTGTTTTTTTTTAAATAGCGCACTAAATTAATAATATTGGTGAAATAATATAATTAATAAAATAAAATAAAATAAAATTACAAAATTTATTCATGGGTGTTTGAAAACTAAAATATTTATAGTTTACCGCAAACAATAATAATATTTAAAAAATATTATTAAATGGAAGAAGATAAAAAAAAAAAATTCTTAAATATATTGAAGGTTGATTTATGACATCTTTGATATTATTACAATGACATCGACCAGATAAAATCAACAATATTAAAAAAAATTATTAACAAAAATCCAAGTGAATTATACTTTATATATATATATATAAAAACAATTGAATCATCTATTATTTTTGAGCGGTAAAAATAATATATTCAGGGTTAATATTAATAATTTTTTTTAATATCATTAAATTTATTTTATTAAAAAAATTTTGTAATATAATATTGTAATTAAAGTTTTAGTATGTCTCCAAACTTTATTTTATTCTTCTCTATCCTAACTTCAATTTATTTGTCATTTATTATTATTTTTGTTTAAGTTACTGTTATGAGTAACTAAAAATTATAAATATCTTGTTTTATAATCATAATATATATAAATATTGTTATTTAATTATTTTTTTAATTATATTATTTGACTAGTATTTTCTTAAAAATATTAATAAGAAAAATAGCCCTTAATTGGTTATAAAGTTTGCAGGAAAGCAAATTAAAAAAAAGAGAGAGAGAAGGCATTCTAAAGAAAGATAATAACCAGGAGAAAGACAGAACGTTTTGGGCCTTAGCGAACGGTTTTCATTTATATCCTAGAGAATGGGCTTTGCAAGAACTGGATTTATTTTGTGACATCACAAACCCAACAACTGGAATTTTCTACGACGGAGTGAAAGAGTTATCAAGAAATGCTGAGCAAGTGGTTTATAGTCTGTCTGTTTTTAATCTAATTATTTATATTATTTTTAAATATTTTTAAATAAAAAGCATTTTTAAAAACAACGTTCTAAATGATAACAAGGCATTATCTTCTAGATAATATGGTTCAACAAATAAATAAACGTGGATGCACAGCAATAGATGTTGATTATTCGGAAGAACGATTATTCATATGAATTAATTCTAATTCTAACTCGATGAAACTGGGCAAAAAAATCCTATGGAGAGAGGGCATGTCATGAAAGGAAAAAAACAACCATCATAATTCATGAAGCTACTGTACAGCATGTACTTGCAGGGAGCAAGAACAGATTAATGACACAGAAGGGGATCGTCCGGATTATATGATCCTCTCATCACTAAGATTCTAATCTTAAGACATGCTATCAAGATTAAAATTCTTAGAAATTTTTGAACTCCGGCGTTGAAGATCTTCACCTGAAGAGATGGATTTAGCCATGTTGTAATTTAAGGGTAACAATAGACAGGAAAACCAAGGGAAATAAAAAGAATCATGCTCTTTATTTTGAAATATTTACCTCAAATTAGATTCTTCAACAACGACTTACCTGTGAAATCCATACCTTTTTTTTTTCTTTCTTATCAAACATGGGGAATTTACTTCGTATCAAATATTTTTTACAGCAAAGTGGGGGCATGGATTCATGTAGATTTTTTGCATTATATTTCACTTATCATTTTTTTCAATTGCAAGAGAGGTCTTCCAATTCCTAATCGAGTCTGACAAAAGCAGACCATTAAATTTTCCTCACTTTTTGAACGTCTGTGGTACCGAAATATGGTTGGATTCTCAGTGGCATGCGTGAATTGAGTTAGGTATGCCACCTAACGTCGATGTTGTCGTAATTTTCTTTCCCTTTTTTTCCTAGATAATTAAATGCACTTTGGATCAACCTAACATCTAGACTTGGCCTTGATTCAATGATTTGCGTTTTTTCCACATAATTTCATGTAAAGACAGCCGTTTGCTGGCAGAGATGGTTGATCTTGCTTGAATGTGTAACTTCATTAATGAAGACCAGCACTTGCTTTTTGATGTAGCAGAAAAGGCTAAAGAGAGAATGAAAGCTGGATGATAACACCAGGAGTCTCAGTTGCTATAAACCGACGAGTATAATGCAATCAAACTGTGACAGCATGTTCTGTAGATCAAATAAACGAAGCCACTACTGTAGCGTATACCACAATGGAATATCCTCAATACATGAATTCAGTAACCACTAACTCTGACATATCTCCTTACCAAATCTAGCACCTGTCCATCGTATATGTGAATACAAAGCTATCTGCCCCTCGTTTCCTAATGGATACATAGCTGCAGAAGTTATAGAAAAATATAGCCAAGTAAATCAGGCGTAAGACACGGTAATTACACCATGATAACAAGCCACAACCGTCGAGCATCTGCCTGTTAGTTCTACATCACTCAATCACAGGCAGCAACATCATCAATGCCATCAGCCAAAGGAATTTTTCTTGCAGGATTGAAGAAGCTGCAAAAGAGATGAGGCAACCCACGAATGTTAAATATAGGAGCACTAGCCTCAGGCTATGTAAGCACAAAACTGATTGCGGTATCAAATACAGATATACGAATGAAATTGGAATAACATGCTCTCAAAATTAGTAACTTTTTGACAGGCTTTTTGGTCACTCAGCAACCTCAAAACTAGAAAGCATGCTTTTCCTAAAATAAGCCAAGAAAAAAGGAATCATTTACTTAAGCTGGTGTTCTAATCGCATTAAATAGATCTGTAGATCCCTAAGAAAAGTTCATGAGTTGTATCATGGCTCGGGTATTACATGGTCAGAGAACGAGTTTCCATTTAGAAACAGATAAAGATTCAAAACTAAGACGGTCTACGCAGATTTTTCAAGTTTTCTAGGGATGTTAAGGGATTGAGAGGACCTAGGGGATTCTTCCACGGCAGTATGGCCATGAGTCTTCAAGAAAATTATGGAGATGTGCTGCCACTTGCGTTGGAAAACTCTACCATGAAACTGAGGATGCAAGCTCAATTATATGGGTGTTTCTCAAATATTTAAACTCTAAAACATAAAAGGATTGTAAACAAAGCTAAATTAGAGTCAGATGGCTATGAACTTTTGATGATAAAGAATAACAATTAAGCACTAATTAAAGGGAGGCATGCACATGGAATTTCCCTTCCCCTTTTCATTGCCAAGAGAAATTGCGAAGAATGGTAAGATTATAGGCAGACCGATACAGTCCTCAATTGACAGCCTCACCTTGGTTCATACTATTGCCAGCCATAACAGGTGTTGGAGCAGCTGATTTGTTTGACATCATAATACCAAGGTCTGAACAATCCATTCCAATTGCACCTGGTTTAAATCAAGAATCAGAAACACGTACATATTTTTAAAGCAAAATATTAATCCCAGAAATATTTAATCAAACTGAAAACTCTTATGTAGAGAGGTCTTATATTTAGCGAGTCATGGTATGGTCTCTTACAATCTTTGTAACATGGAAAGGTAGAGACATTCAGAAGGTTACTATAACCCTCTGCACATGTGCAACTGTAAGTGAGCTGAGATGTCTTGTTGCACGAGCCACCTCCACAATCAGCCCAAAAGCAGGCTACAAAAACAGATTTACCAAAAAGCCTATGTATTAAGAAAACAACAAACGAAAGTATTAAGTTTTGGTTGTAACAGGGCTTACGATCGAAAATCGACTGATTATCTCTGCTTGCTTTCTCTTGAACAGGTGATGGTGCTGCTGTGCACGAGAAGTTCACGGTACCTGAGAAAATCAGAATCAAGTAATCGATCAGAATTAGTGTCAAAGCTGCAAAAAAGTTGTTCACGAAATTGAATCACAAGAAAATGTTACGGGTCACATTAATCTTTCAGTCTATTTATCCAACATTTTTTGAAGATAATTGAACAACAAGCTGATCTTTGACTCGACGATGTTGGTAAATATCACCGTAAACCTTGATAATATTTGGTTTTCTCTCTTAAGTGATTTAGACATCTCAGCACGTCCTTGAAAGGTTGTGATTGGCATACGTTACCAACTCAAATAAAATAATATTTGGCTTCCAAATTCAGATTTTGTTTGATTTGTTTTAGTTAATTCCATTCCCTCGTAAAAAGATATTATCTTAACCAGTCTTAGTCTAAGTACATTGACTTCCAAATCAGCATACCTTTAACACGGATTTTACTCTGTTCTTACTCGTAGTGATCTTGGATTTCAAACAATTTGTAAATGTAACAGTTTACCATGTTTTACCCAGCATGGACAAACCAGAGCTAGCTAAATCATCAAAATGAACACAGAGGACTCACAGTTGAACAGGTGTGTACGTAGTACCATGATTAAGGGCAGGCGACAAAAGAAGAAACAGAGAACTCACAATTGGGAACTACGCAAGGAAGAAACTGGAGATGATCATCTTGATCAAAGCGAGTCTGCGTCCACCCAGGATCACATTCACATTCATAAAACCAAGTGCTATTGTCAGAAGGCTTGCAAGTTCCTTTCCCACATTCCACTTTTTTGCACACATCATCTAGTAATCAAAAACCAGATTAAAATCACAATACGATGATGTTATAGCCAAAATCACAGTGAAAATGAAAAGCCAAGAAAACTCTGTTGATAAACGTCATTAACATCGATCGAAACCCATGAAAGAAAATCGACAGCTTTTCAAACTAGTTAAAGAAAAATGAATAAAGAAGAAGCTAATTAATCATCAAGAAGTCCAAAGAGATGGTGATCAGGGATCGAAGAACAAGTACCAAAGATAGGGGACAGTAGGGGAGATAAAAGGTCACTACTAGCAATCAAAGGCTGCGAAAGAAAAAGGATTGCAATCCAGGCAATACTGGTACTAGCATAAGCCATCTCTGGAAACAACAGAGAATCAGACACAGATATGGTCAGGTGAAAGGTGTACTTGAATTTGTGTAGTTCAAAACTAGGATCGAGGATCTTTAAAAATGGAAGCTTCTTCCGTTGGATCGCACATGAGACTTTTAATCTTGTTTGCCAAAAGCTACGTGAGAACGTGGCTTCCCGAAGGACCCTAATAAATGTTGATGCTCAGTTAAACTGGGCAGTTGGGATTTTGGTTCAGAGGATCCAGGGCAGTTATGGTTTTGCGGCCACTCAGATGTCACCACATGCATGTTCCTGGTTCCCGTGCGGTGCGTATCCATTGTTGCGATTCAAATTCTAACAAAGAGATAAATCAATGAGGTCCAAATTAAACTATTCATGAGCAAAATATTGATTTCTCTTACACGAGCATGATTGTTTTTTTACATTGAAAGTTCAGTGATTGAAATGTAGTTTGCTCAGACAGAGACTAGCATAGTGACTTTTGCAGAATCGCCCCGGCGCACGAAAACTTATGCAAAAAGTCAACACTTTTGCAACCATAACAATTGAAATCTGACTAATACAGCTGGGTGGTTAATGGTGGAATGTTAATGTGATGACCGGCCAAAATTGGAGTTTTGATCGTGTACGTGTCACCAACATTCCAAGATTAATAAACCTCATACGCTGTCGTCTAAACCATAGATCACGAGTCTGGGGTTAACTTCATGTGGAAAACCCTAATGAAGCATGTGAATTTGGTCAGATCATGTCTTTGTAATGGCCGGTGCAAATGGAAACAAGTGACTAAAAGTCAGACACTAGGAAATCCTAGCTATATATTTAACATGTTCACAGCTGCCAACCTGGCTGGCAGGGCTTCAAATGAACAGAATCAAGCTTGAACGTGCTCAAAGTTGCCTCTTCTAGTTTTAACAAAGTTCAAGCTATGCTTATGTTCATGACAAACTTGGAGTCTAATACTTAGGGCGGAGAGAAGGAGAAGGAGAGAGGTGATTTTTATTTTAAAATATATTAGAATAATTTATTTTTTATATTAGTACATTAAAATAATTAGAAAACATAAAAAAAAACTTGAAGTTAAAAAAAATTAAAATATCTTCAAAAATATAATTAAACCGAAATATTAACACAGATTATTGCGGTTGATCACATTAACTAACAGTAAACTCAGGTGGTTTAAAAATTGTTAGACTAAGATTTACTTGGCTAAGTTATTTGTTTAGCAAGTATATAAACTAAATAGACTGAAAATCAAAGATGTTTGAAAATCTTATTTAATATCTTTTATAATGTATCTCATTCGATTTTAAAAATAATATATTTACATCTTCTAAGTATTTCATTAGCACATATGTTTAACTTTTACATATCTTATTAAATTTTATTCTATAAAATGTTTTTATTTATCTATTAAATTAGTTTATTTTATGAAGTGTTACACAAATTGTTTGTCCCTTTAAGTTTTTATGAGTTTATAAATAATTTCTTAAATAAGTCTCTCTATAAGACGGCTTGGGAGCCTAATTACGTTGGGTTATGAGCCTTCGAAGTTTAGTTAATTTCAACTCATTTATATATAAAATAAATTCGCATAAACTATGATTTCGAATAAACTCTTGAGCGAGCCGAGCTTTGACTCACAAGCCGCTTAGCTGATTTGGTAGCACTATTTTTGGCAGGAATACTTAAATAGCACAGTGCACACTCCCGGTGAGGGCTGGATTAGGGTCGGTGGTCATTATTTGGGCCTGGTTAGGGCTTGTTTAGCCTTTCTAATCTTGGGCTTTACTCATTTTACTTCCCAAATTCATGTTTTAGTCCGGGGGAAATATTTTTAAGCGAGTATACTGTATACACCTAAAATGTGATGGAAGCGGAAGTAAAACTGATGCTATCATCTCAAATCAAAATACAAATTATTTTTTCATGAAAAGACTATTATTTGCCCCTGTTAATGCTATGTATTAAGAATTCGAGCTAGCATCATCCCCCCCCCCCCTCTTTTTTTTTTTTTAAAAAAAACTTAAATTAAATTCCATTACTATGCAATTATAAAGATAAAATTATAAGCACCTGAGAGGTCGTGGTCTAACGGGAAAGGGGACTTGTTTCCTTCCTCTGCATCTGGGTTCAATCTTCTCTGTACATGCTTGTCATCCCCGCGGTGCCTTACATACCCATTAAACTTGTAGGATGTTCAGTGAATTCAAAAATTAGTTGTGATGCACGTGAGCTGACTCAGATACCCTGAATTATAAAAAAAATAAAATAAAATTATAAGTGGCTTTATATTCAACTCTAAGTCACATAGGATTGCAAAATCTCACTGATAACTTAAATTCTTAATTTGCTTTGCTAACTCTTTCTGCAGTATAATAAAATAATATTGAAATTTGATTTTTTTTTCTATCCAACTAATTGCACACACAGTTAATTTCCATCAAACTTCGGGGAGGATTTGTAAGATGTATATATAGTGCTATACTTTATTACTCTTAAAAAAATGGAGTGGAGACAGGGTGTTTTTTCATCTATAAACATAAACATGTACCTTTTACACGTGGAGGAGTATTGGAGCGAATGTATCAAACTTCTGTACACCTGATAAGAGTTCCGCATGTCTTGTCATCTTGTTACTTGCGTTCCTGCCAAGGTTCCAAGTGGTTAGATACTTGGATGGGAAGAATGAAGAAGACTCGACACGATGGTGCTTCCCCGAAACAATCAACTTCTCGAAGTATATAATAAACACAACATGTGAACGCCAACTAATCTTTTCATCATCAAGTGATATTTATTCTTCTATGTACTATATAGCATCTTTAATGCACCAACCGCTACCAGTCCATGAGGCTTCAGCGTTTTTTTTTTTTTTTTAACGAGGCTTCAGTGTCCTTTCCGATTATTTAGAAGTTCGAGACTATAAAACACGGTTTTCTTTCTTTTTTCGCATTTGTCTTCAGTGCATGGAAGAAGCAATCGGAATATAAAATGAATGTCAAGAGAGAAAAGGATGCAGGCATGGTGAGAGTCTACTTGTTTGGTTTATCACCATCTTTTTATCTTTAATTCGATCAATTTTATTTTTAATCTATTGAGATGTTTAGATAAGTTCATAATTAATCATGGAACTTGCACATAGAAAAATATAAGACTTACTACACTACTCTTAAGGATAGGATAAAAAAAAAGAAAACAAAACTTGACAAAAAAGACAGTTAAAGAATCAACCAGCAGGGATAGGATAAGCACGTGCACCCCGGCCCTTACTACACTACTCTAAGGACCCCACCATCCCACAAGTTCTCAGTCCCATGACCCAAAGTGGACAAGTCCCACCACCCGGAGACGAGTATTTTACAAGGAGTCTGCATGTTCTGGACTGCTTTTCACATGGTATTCTGCAACTCCCCCATTTCTTAATTGCCAGTGTAACATGATTTTAGTTACCAATACACCCTTTCAGTCCATAATGGCTATACAAGGATGAGCCCCGATTCCATCGAAGGCAAGGCATCTCTGCCTGTAATTTTCCCAGAGGATGGTAAGCGGGCAGACCAGGAACTTCCTCTCTGTTTCTAATATTCTCCCTCGCAGACTTTTTTGCTAAAAAACATAGCACAAAAATCATATCAGCCTCTGCAAAAGGTGCTGACAGGAGAAAAATAATAAAACAGTAAGAGTTAGGCTGTCGAAATAAGGGTGTGATTAAATTCTGTACTAATTAGTCGGGCTATTATGGTGTTGAAAGCCAAACTTGATAAGTAGAGACAGAAGAGAGATCTGAATCTCATTTGGTGCTTACTTATTTATATGTTCTTGCTGAGATAAGTTGGTATCTTAGGAGGAATTGACAGAGATGGGGAAGTCAGGCAAATGGCTTAAAAGTTTCTTGACAGGGAAGAAAGACAAGGAGAGGGAGAAGAAGGGTACAACTCAACAGAATTCAACACCTATTATTGAGAATCCAGTGACCCCAATCTCGATCCCACCTGCTACTCCTAAAGAAAAAAGAAGATGGAGTTTTCGCAGATCATCAGCCACTGCAGCTGCTCCCAAGGACTCGAATTCTACAGAACCAATTGCCACCACACAACCAGCTGCGGTGCAGGGAACGTTGGATTCAGATAATGAACAGAAAATGCACGCGATGGCTATGGCAGCTGCTGCGGATGCAGCTATGGCCGCTGCACAGGCTGCAGCTTCTGTGATCCGTCTAACTAACAGTACAATCGAAGAGGATGCTGCCGTAAAAATTCAATCAGTCTTTCGATCTTATTTGGTAAGCAATTCTTGAATTTCCATCGGTTCTTGTCTAGTGAACGCATCAGTCTCAAGACTGAAATTATAAAAACCAACGCTTCAGAGATGAAAATGATGAATTGCGTGATTGGTTTTGGTATTTTTAACAGGCAAGAAAAGCATTATGTGCATTGAAAGGTTTAGTGAAGTTGCAGGCACTCGTGAGGGGTCACCTGGTGAGGAAACAGGCAATTGCTACACTCAGGTGCATGCAGGCATTGGTGAATGTACAGACTAGAGCTCGGGCTCAGAGGATCTGGATGGCTGAAGACGTAAAGCCCAGCCAGAGGAATTCGATCCACAGAAAATCGACACAAGAGAATAGGATTAGGCACACAAATGATGTAAGGATTCTTTTCTTCTTTTGAACTAACCCAGTTCATGACCTTGTCTTCTGTTATCAAAAAGAGGAAGTATGCATTCATTCGGCAAGGAATGAGTCAGATTAATTCATAAACGGCAAAACATAAGAATGCATTTCATGCTTAAAAACATGTTTCTTAACTATTTTCTTTCCATTTTTATTCGACTGTAATTATTAACGAAGAATAAGGACACTGTCAGAACTTCAATTAAAAAAAGTAGTTCTATATACGTGGTCTTAGTGAATAATAAAATATTTAGTATTCTCATCTAAAAGTAGCAGAACAAAATCTTTCCTTTATTCTTAGTTCATTGCTAACATCACATCAAGATGCAACTATCTAATTTTTTCCCTTTTTTTTCTGGGAAAATTATTTTCTGGAATTTCTGACATTGTCAATGGCAAGCATATGTAACAGTTATTCACGTATATAAAATTAGTACTTCGAATCCACTATGAGCGATCTGCCATTCTGTTTCGGTACACGTAGGAGAATGATAGAGGCATGGATCAGGAGAACATCAAGATTGTAGAGGTGGATGTTGGAGAATCGAAGGGAAGTATAAAGAGCAGAAATGGCTACTATCATCGTCCACAAACAGATCTAACAGAGCATAGATTTTCCACACATTATGCCTCAAATCATGCGTCCTCGAAGAATGAGAATCACCAGATCTCTCCAGCTCCATCAGCTCTAACAGATATGAGCCCCAGAGCTTGCAGTGGGCATTTTGAGGAAAATTCCTTCAGCACAGCACATAGCAGCCCTCAGAACTACTCTGCAGTATCAAAACCGGATCCATCAAGAATTCCATTCGCCTTACCAAGGCCAGAGTACGCAGAATCTCTGTCCTATGACTACCCATTATTTCCAAATTACATGGCAAACACAGAATCTTTCAGGGCCAAAGTTCGGTCACATAGTGCACCAAAACAAAGGCCAGACTCATTTGAGAGGCAACCAAGTAGGAAGAGGGCATCAATAGAGGGAAGGAATGTCCCAAGGCCTATGCGGATGCAGCGGTCGTCTTCCAATGTTGGAGCCACAGCTCAAGGCTATATCTATCCATGGTCAATTAAGCTTGAGAGAACAACAGTATCACTTAGAGATAGTGAGTGCGGATCCACAAGTACAGTGCTCACAAACACCAATTACTGCAGTTCTCTTGTTGGATTTGAAGTAAGCATCAGCCATCCTTAATTAAATCACGACAATAAATTATGAATTAGAGGACAAACCACTAAACAGATTAAATATATCAAACTTGCGAAGTACTCCAAATCTAATCAGTTAAATCATTGCTTTTTTAATCTGCAGGTTCGTGGAAATAGGTACTAACAGTACACTAGCCAGCCTTTGCAACTCAGTATGTTGTGTGCCCCAATAATATGACATATGCGGAAAGCTGCTGGAATGTTGTGCAACTTTTCACATTGCAAGTTTAAGCAAGAAAGAAACTGAAGAAATTGAATACTGTACAACTTTTCATTCTTCTCGTTCTATTGTCATTGTGGAGTGAAGTGTCGGAAACCCCCATGTAGAGTCGTCATCTTTTTTCATTTTTCCATTATATGGACTAACGTGTTCCTTAGCAGAAGCACAGATGCAACGACCATTCATTTCTTTGAAAGCAATAACAGAAATAATCTTATATAGCCATCAACGTAATGATTTACCTAATCTAACAGCAAATATTGCCCAGAGCGTGGCATTTCCACTTTTTTTTGTCTCAGAAATACCGGTAACTTGTCTTGCTGTGCCAATCCTCTATCAATTTATTCATATGATTACATTAAAATTTTAACTCAAACTCAAAATTATTTATAGCCAAATATATTTTATAACACAACTTAAGTCGATTTGAACTACGTGTATTAAGGCTAGAAATCATCGCTTGCAGTGATATATTAAATGTTTGTAAGTCTGGTAATTATTAATTTTTAAAAATATTTTTTATTTAAAAATACATTAAAATAATATTTTTTTTTTAAAAAAAATCATTACTAAATAGAGAAGTACATGTTATTGACTGCATAGTACAATAACTGATGAAAATTACTTTGATCATCTGCGTATTGACTTTTATGGATAAACTTTTGTCATTTGTAATTTCCGGAAAAGTTGATGTGGAAGATTTATCCTCCATCATCAATACGGAAAGGGAATTTTTTGATCGAAATAATCAAGATTTTGTTACACGCTTTTGTTTTTGCTGTCCAACGTTATGTACTTGGCAATTTTTTCCTTACCTAACTGAACTGCACAAATTGAAGACTTAGATCAAAGCAAGATCGAACGTTATGTGCGTGCTGATTTTTAAAAGCTGCCTGGGATTGGATTGCGATTGTTCCAAATCTCTTCTCAAATAAGCAGTGCCAAAAAAATGGACCTGAGGCATGAGCTGACAACAGAAGAAATGCTTCTAGGCTCAAGAATATTACAAGGATTTCGCCGATGAAGTCCAACCTCTTGCGCAGTTCAACCTTGATCATCAAAACAGTACCTATTCAGGGCTGCTTGCTCTCCGAGCCCAACCCAATACAGATCACAGAAGCTGCAGCCACCACTGCATGGAACCCTCCATGACTCCCAAATAACTAAAAAGCACGAACACTATATTCGTTTGACAAATATACTATTGAATTAGTTTTATTAAGAAATTTATTAATAAATACGAAATATCTTATCTTATCTTTAAATATTTTATTCTATATACTAAAATTAGAAAAACTAAACTCTACATACCCAGGAATATGATATCTGAACTCTGTCGTTTTCATGCATGCCAATTCTCTCCCCATTTATCTCAATTTCTCTACTACCTCTATTATTTGTTAATAAGTGGTAATTAAAAATAAGAATCCTTTGTTACATATTACATTCCAAATCCATTTCCTTTTTAGAAAACAAGAAAAGGATGAACTGCGTAGCAAACTTTAATTGAAAATATTGACACACATGCATGCTCCCCCGCACTTCTTTGGTGAGCAAAAAAGATCGAGACGTCATGTAGTATAGGAATCTCTAAAAAAACACATGAAACCAAATGCAATTTATTTATTTATAAGTGATGAGATTGAATTTACACTAACAGTATCTGAACATATGATTTAACTGTAAGATAATTTAATAATGAAAAATTAATAGGACATATACTTCCTGTTATGATTGATTAAGTATTAGAATAATTGTTCATATATATTTTGATATTATGATATTAAAAATAAAGATTCTTTTAATTTATACCAAGCTTTAGAGTGATTATTTAGAGATGAAAGATACAATATC
>Ga0325403_1004020_pt1 | contig 13585 bp, 15 predicted proteins | sample PopdelMetagenome_19_FD_205665 | JGI IMG/M metagenome (GOLD analysis project Ga0325403, IMG submission 205665) | Populus deltoides microbial communities from Bellville, Georgia, United States - Xylem-PdKOR-R4 | ecosystem: Host-associated > Plants > Phyllosphere > Stem > Wood/Secondary xylem...
CATTTAACTTTAAGTTAAGTGGGGAACTAGTAGCTTGCCTTATGACTTAAGTCAAGGTTTAAGTTTGTGTAAACCCCAACTCTTTGCTAAGTTTTTAGACTGATAGTGATTGGTACATGTGCCGTCCCACTATCTGCTGAACCCCCATTTGCCTTTACAAGGGCGATCACCGGGATAACAAGAGATCCTTTTTTAGAGACCAAGTAGTAAACCTACCCTATGTCTCACATAAAGGAACTAAAACCTATCCTTAGGGTGTATGCTCCATAATATCTTTTGCATCAAAACATGTCTAAACCCAAGGCATCTTGAATTGCAGGACTTGTGAATGAAATGGCCACCATTGCTAAATTTTTCATTATAGAATATGGGAAAAATTCTGAACTGTCACAATTGACTGAAGGAGACTGCTTTAGAAACGATGCTAAGAAACTGTCACCAATCAAGAACCTGAATTGCATTATGAATGAGGTGAACAAGTTAACGACTCACTTTCAGAATGTGGATAAGGATGCATTTTTTAGGAAATACAGACGTTTGGTGGAATTTACAAGGGTAGAAGTTTTAAGCCCAACTGTGCGAGCCATAGTCCATTTTTTGGATCTAGACTACCGGTGTTTTTCTTTTGCAAACATAGACCTATGTCCCACTATAGAGGAATATGGGATGTTGACTGAGTTTCTAAAAACTCTGTATCGGATTTATTTGCCTTTGAGATATGACAAGATCATCCCCGAACTGTCAAAACTACTCAGAATCTCCAACTTGGAAAAGCTTTTGGAAAAGAATGCTACCGGTCTGAAATTAAGGATGCTAGAAATTAAACTAGAAAAGAAGTCAGGATTAGAAAAGGAGAGATTGATTACCTTGGGCATATTTGGCCTTATGTTGTTCCCAATTCAGATGGGTGTAGTGAGTTTGGAGGCTGTTGCTGCTTATGAAAATACACAAATCAATCCAGTGGCTGTAATTTTAGCTGAAACCATCTTCACGCTTAATCATTGTCGGAAGACCGGAAAAGGAGCAATGAGATGCTGCACGCAGTTGTTATATATCTGGATGGTTAGCCATATTGAAACAAAAAAACTTGTCTTCAATAATTTTTTATGGTTCACCCAAAGACCCCTAAAGTTGGTAGAAGAAAAAGAATGGGGAGATCTAGACAACCAAGGTTGGGTTGACAAATTAGAAAGTTTGCCTAATAGTGATTTCAAGTGGAGAGCCTCATGGGTAACGATAGTGAAAGTCCTAATGAGTTGTGGACAGAGACGTTAGGTGCCATTGGTAGGGATTACAGGCTATGTGAGTTATGCTCCTACCCTGGTGGTAAGGCAACTTGGGGGCATGCAGTTTGTTCCAAGGACTATAGGAATTGCTCAATTCTTTGGTTTGTTCAAAGATCCCATTGCACAAGAAGTTTTGGAGATCATTAAACAAGATTGGAAGCATCTAGTTTTGGTTGAGATAAAAGGTTTAAAGGATCCAAGTGCGAGTGAAGGATATGCAAGATGGAGAGACTTAACAGCTTCAACCATGCATTGTGTAGGAGTCAAATCTCCCCAAACTATAGAAGAGCCTGTTAAGAGGAAAAGGGTCAATAATGAAAAGGAGTTGAGAAGACAAGTGGAAAAACTTCGGATAGAGTTGAGTAAAAGCAGAAAAGACAAGGCAATGTTGGAAGAAATGATGCTAAAAGAAGATAAAAAGAGAGCATTTCTAGATGAGTAAATACAATCTAGAGATGTGCGAATAACAAAGCTTGAGTTAAAACTGGGTGAGGAGAAGATTGCTAGGGAAAGAAGTGAGAAGGAGCTAAGAGGGATGAGTTTGGATTGGATGCAAAGTTGCTCTAAACTTGAAGCAATGGAGATTGACTTTAACGATTGCCAAAGAAGTGCAGAATATTACCAAGAAAAATTTGCACAAGTCCAGTTTAAACTGATGGATAGGATTAGGAAGTATGAGGAATTGAACAAGAAATATATTGAGTTGGAAAGCCGTTCGATGGGGATTGTAAAAGAAAAATGTAAAAGGAAAGGTTTTGAGGTTATTGAAACAGAATTAGCGGTTAAGAAGAATGAGATAAAAGTTATGAGGATAAAACTTGACAAGGAACATGAAAAGGTGAAGTATTTGGACGAGAAGCTAGCAGCAATGGAAAAACACAAAGATCAAATCGACGTCAACAACATCGCTTTAAACAGAACCAATATGTTGCTAATAGAAAAGATGACCAAGACAGATGAGCAAATGGACAAAGCTGTTGCACATAATTGGATTATTAGAATCAATGCGCGAAAGTGGGATGGGACATCATTCGCTATTGTTGAAGCCTAGCTGAAACTGATGCCTTTCTAGGGAAGATTGAGAACCGCGGCTTTGCCTTTTTACCTTTGGCTAGAGATTTTGTGGAGGAAAGGGATTAATATATTTTGTATTTCCTTTTTAGTATAATAAACTTATCAAGCATTAATGAAAAGGGCGTTGACCCATCTTCTTATGCAAAATCTGTCTCTTGGTGAATATGATTCAAGCAAACGACTTGAAAGGCAGTACTCCTAGCAATGTGACAAGAGAACCTATGTTTATAAGGTGGTGGCTATTATTCGTTCACAAGAAGGTTGCATCCATACCCAATATGTAAAGCATTCACATCACAATCATGCATTTTCTCATACATCTATACACGGATCTGCAGACTAAGAAACATATGTCCCCCTTCTAGAATCCACAACACTTGACTAAGGAAAATGATGAAAAATGAAGAAAGGTCACACCTAGTACTAAAAAGAGCTTGAAGGAATTTGGAATGATGTTGCGCACTTAATCAATTTGCTTGAGCAAATGTTTTGAGACAACTTTTTCCCTTTAATGAGATCATGCATTTTTAAAAGTTCATCTTGATGTTTCTACACATCACTGTCCGTTTTCAAAGTGGATCTTCTAAAACAAACACCTGCACTTTGCACTAAGAAAGTATAAGTTGAGGCTTAACCATGCAAAGTGTTCATTCAGTGAAATCTGGGAAGTTGTTAGGATTTGTGGTGAGTGACAAAGGGATAAAAGTGGACCCTGATGAAGTAAAGGCTATTCAAACTATGCCAACTCCCAAGACTAAGAAGGATGTAAGAAGATTCTTGAAAAATTGAATTACATTGCTGGGTTTATATCCCAATTAACCATGACTTGTGACCCAATCTTGCATTTGTTAAATAAGTGTGCTTGGACAACACAATGAAATAAGAAGGAAGGAAAGGGCCATTTTTTACCTAAGCAAGAAGTTCATGGAATGTGAGTCTAGGTATACAGTGATTAAGAAGCTATGTTGCGTACTAACATGGGCTGCAAAGAGATTGCATCAATATATGTTATATCATACTACATGGTTGATTTTAAAATTAGACCCATTAAGGTACATCTGTGAAAAGCCATATCGTCAAGCCAAATTGCAATAGCAAGTTCTATTGGCTGAATATGACATAATATATATGGCAAGTCGTGAAAGGAAAATGCTAATTATTTGCCAAGTGAAAGAAAAATGGCAAACCAAGGACGATCAGTTGAGACCTTACCAAGAATACCTGTCTAAACTCTAGAGAATTTAAGGAAATAGAGTTCACCCATCTAGGAAAGGATAGAAACCATTTTGTTGATGCTTTGGCCACGTTAGCTTCCATTGCTAGAATAGACTTTAGGGACAAGGTACAACCGGTACACATTGATATCAGAAATAACCCAGCTCATTGTTGAAAGAGAAATAGATGGAAACCCTTGGTACTATGATTCAAAACAAGACATATCCCATAGGGGCATCCAAAATCGACAAGAAGACTTGGAGAAGGTTGGCAATGGATTTCTATGTTGATGGGGAAACTTTGTATAAGAAATCATTTGATGGAACTTTGTTGAGATGTTTGGATGACATGAAGGTAAAAAGTCGTGAAGAAATTTATGGAAAGAGAGATCTGTCGATATGGTCCACTAGAAAAGATTATAACTAATAATGCCCAGAACTTCAATGGCAAGATGATAATAGAACTCTGCGTTAAATGAAAAATCAAGCATTCCAATTCCTCGCCATATAGGCCAAAGATGAATGGTGCGGTAGAAGCTTTTAACGAAAATGTCAAGAAGATTATTTAGAAGATGGTATTCACCTACAAGGACTGGCATGAGATGTTGCCATTTGCCATTCACACGTACCGCACCGCAGTCCGAACCTCAATGGGAGCCACCCCGTATACGTTGGTACATTGGAATGAAGGCGGTGATGCCTTTAGAAGTGGAAATCCCCTCATTGAGAGTATTGATAGACTTTGAGCTAGAAAAGGTAGAATGGGCAAAGGTTAGATATATATAAACAGCCGAATCTGATCAGTGAAAAGAGGATAGCTGTAATTTGTCATCATCAACTCTATTAAAGAAGGATGACCAAATCATACGATAAGAAGGTTTGACCTCGAGGATTCCATGAAGGAGGTCTTGTACTAAAGAAAATTTTGCCTTTTACCAGGAGAAGATTAGAGTAAATGGGCGCTAAACAATGAAGGCCCTTTGGTGGTAAAGAAAGCGTTCTCGGGAGGAGCTTTATTGTTATCTAGAATGGATGGAGAAGATCTAGTTAAACCTATGAATGCTGACTCTATAAAGAAATACTATGCTTCACAGTCAATAAAATAAAGTTCGGCCATGAATTCTCTTTGTAAAGAACCCTTTTTTTCATAAACCTTATGATCTTATAGCATTTGAAATCTTTTACTTAAAAGCACTGTTTTTTTTTATGCATGACTAAGGAGATGACTCCACCAATTGGAGAGAACCAAATCAAATCTAAACTTGACATATTTTTTGCAAACCACACTAGGGGCAAGAAGTGCATATAAGGGCCCATAGTGAACCAAAGCCCAAAGGGGTATCATCATAAAAACTTCTAAAAAAACATCTTTTATGAGAATTGGTAATTGCATTGAAAGTTTCAATTTTCATGAACAAAACCAAATCTTTTGAGTTTTCCTTTTAAAATAATAATAAAACACAATACTCAATGGCATATTTTGTTTCAAGAGGATGAGTCGGACAAACAAATGGAAATAGGAGCTTAATAAGTCTACAATAGAAAAGGGGACCTATGTTTCCAAAATAGGTAACAAAAAAACATGCATGCTATATTGTCATAACACTAACCTGACAAGAGAAGGTGTGACGAAAGCCAAAATAGTTCCAAGTTTTTAGGAAAACCGCTGAGGTCCAAAATCTCAAGTCAACGGAACTACGGAAAAGGATAGGAATTATGAACCACCACTGCTTTATTTCCTCGAGGTAAGATGTTTTCTTTTGAAGTTTGAGACGGGTAGGTCACCTGATACTAGGACCATTTCTTAGAAAAGCATGGAGTTTTCTAAGAATTTCAGGATGGGCTAGAAAAGTGTGGAGTTTTCTAAGAATTTTAAGAGGGGCCGGTTACCTAATATTGAAACCGTTTCTTAGAAAAGCATGGAGTTTTCTAAGAATTTTAAGATGGGCCGGTCACTTGATATTGAGACCGTTTCTTAGAAAAGCATGGAGTTTTCTAAGAATTTTAAGATGGGCAAGTCACCCGATATTTAGACTTAGATAATATAAAAAAAAATCTTGAAGAGTATGATATCAAATTAATGGATAAAACTCATACACTACCAAACAATTGACAAATACAAACAGAAACAACGACGAGATTTTTCCATCAGTATATTATGATGAATGATTAGTACTTAAAAGTGCATTTTTATCAAGATTTTATATCATCATTTTGCACTTGAAATATCAATAACTCAAATAAAGCATGCTTTATAATAACAAGTCTGATACCATAAGATACCTTTAATTTATAGTAAATGTTCATCTTAAATACAGGCCTATCACATAAATGAAAGGATTGATTGATGAGTTTAAGTACGGAAATTGAAAGGACAAAGAGAGGGTAAAACTTAGAAAAGAGATGCTGGTTTAGTCCAAACTGGAACATTGTTCGGTCATTGAGTCATATCTGGAGCTGTAGATCTTGGATTTAGGTCTTACTTATATGTATGGAAAGCTAAGACATAGGCCTAAAACTTTCATGGGAGTCCAAGATTTAAAAAGGCCGTTTTCAAGTCCAAATTGTAGCAACAACAGAGAAGTCAGAATCTATCCTGCAGCCCAGACATTGTTTAATGTTCAGCCCATATCTCGAGTTTTAGAAGTCCAAATGACCTCAAATGTTTTTTCCTGGAAAGCTGAGAAAATTTCCTAGAACTTTCATGTTTAAGTCTATTCAAATTATGACGTAATCAATGATGTTTTTGGCAAACAAAAAGATAAGGATTGTCAGCAAGTCAAGATGTGGCCACCCACTCAATAATTAGTCAATAAATCAATAGTTCTGAATTTTGGCCTATAAAAGGAGGCATTTTCCATGTATTTAGGCATCTTAGTTTTCAGATCAAGATCATGCTCTTGCTCTCTCTTTATATTTTGTAATGCTTAACTTTTGCTTATATTAATCTCTTGCTTATGCTTTTCATTTTCTTTCTTTGTTTATTTATGTTTCTCTCTTTCATTATGTTTAGCTAAGTTTATCATGTCAAGGTGATAAGGTTACACTAATGGTGTAAGAATATGTATATTATAAACTCAACATGGACCTTAATGTTTGATACTAACATGTTTTATATTTGTTATCTTGTTCACTTTTAATACTTTGCTTGTTAAATGGTTAATCTAGATTTATGTTGTATAACCCTTGGTACAACAAATACTTGGCACTTTCATAGCCCAACCATATGGTATAATCAACACCTGTGCTATGAAAGGAACTTGATTTGTTGTTAACATAAGTTATAATCATGAATGCCTGACAACATTTACAAATATTAGCATTATTCGAATAAGATAACTAATGTAATCATATTAACAATTTATAATCCGATTGGAACCTTCTTTGTGTGTGGTTTCCAGTTGAATAATAAAAAGAGTTTATTCTATACTTGTTTGAAATACCATTAGTGGATCCTCTAACCTTGACAATTATTTTATCCTTGTTTAATCCTTTCATCAATATCACATCTCAAAGCTCTCTTTAACTTATTATTGTTGTTGTTATTGTTGTTGTTGTTGTTATCTATAATTTATATAGTTAACCTCCCTGTGGTTCGACCCCGGTCTTGCCAGGTTATTTATTACTTCGACACTCCTGCACTTGAGAGAAGTCATCAATCTTTTGGTCGTGTCAAGTTTTTGGCACCGTTGCCCAGGAGATAAATTCTTGTACAAATGATAATACTTATTTTATTTTCTCTTTTCACTTTTCATTTTATCTAACTTTTGTTTCTTTTGTTTTGTTTCCTTTTCTTTTCCTTTCTTCCTTTTATTCTCTTCCTACTCGTGCATGAGAGTTTGGTCATGTACATTAAGTGGTAGACTTTGTAGGGTATCCTCATCATTTTTAGAAAATATGGCCGAAGAAAATAACCAGTCGTTTCACAATGAGAATAATGAGAATAACCGAATGAGAACACTTAGAGACCACATGAATCCCACAAGAACAAGTGCACCCTCATGCATAGTTTTGCCTCCTCATGCATCTCATTTTAATTTTAAGCCAGACATTATTCAACTTTTACCTTCTTTTCATGGCTTAGATTTAGAAAATCCATACTTGCATTTAAGGGAATTTAAGGAGGTCTGTAACACCTATAATGACTCAAATTGTAGCATGAACACCGTCAGGTTAAAGCTTTTTTCCTTTTTCATTAAAAGATAAAGCTAAAACATGGCTACAAAATTTGAGACTAGGATCTATTCGTGCTTGGGATGAAATGTAACAACAATTTTTAAAAAAAATTTTTCCATCTCACAGAACAAACTCTTTCAAAAGACAAATCATCACTTTCACTCAAAAATCAGGAGAAACATTTTACCATTGTTGGGATAGGTATCGAGACTTGCTTAATACTTGCCCTCATCGTGGTTTTGAAACATGGAGATTGGTTTCATATTTTTATGAAGGGTTAACTCCTAGAGATAGGCAAATGGTTGAATTGATGTGCAATGAAACTTTTGAGGATAAAGACCCTAATGAAGTAATGGAGTACCTAGACTTGCTAGCTGAAAATGCTCAAAATTGGGACACTACAGACACTTATGAGGCACCAAGTAAAACCCAACCTCATACATCTAGTGGAGGCATGTACAACTTTAGGGAAGATGATGACCTTCAAGCCAATTTTGCATCTTTAGCTAGAAAAGTCGAGGCACTAGAATTAAAAAAGAGTGGTAAACTAAAATCTGTTCAAGACATTGTGTGTCAAATCTGTGAAACCAATTACTGTCCAACTTTGCTTTCTTTTAAGGAATGTCTCCATGAACAAGCCCATGCTTTAAACAGTTTCCAAAGGCCCAATCATAACCCATACTCGCAAACATACAACCCTAGTTGGAGAAATCACCTAAAATTCAATTGGAAGAGTGATAAGAATAATGCACAAACTTCACAGCCACCGTTTCAAGCACACCATAATTTCTAAAATTCTCATGGATATGCACCTCCTTATGCTCCATCTCCTAGAAGAAATCTTAAGGAAACATTGCATGCATTCATTGAAAAATAGGAGACAATCAACACTCAACTTGCTCAAAGCATGACAAATTTTAAAGATACTCTTGCAAAATTGACATCTGCTCTCAGTTTTCAAGAGAAAGGTAATTTTCCATCTCAACCACAACAAAATCCGAAGGGGCAATACAATGCAAATGCAAGTAGTTCTGGAAGCCAACACATGGATCAAGCCAAATCAGTCATCACTCTTCGCAGTGGTAAGGTTATTGAAAAACCTATTCTTGAACCTTATGAGAAACATGATGAGTCAATCTCTGAGGGTAAGGAAGGGGTTGAATCTGAACATTGCAAAGAAAAGACTGATTTCCCGCCAGCACTTCCATTTCCTCATGCCATGACCAAACAAAGGAAAGTCAATCACAACTCTGAAATCTTTGAAACTTTCAAACAGGTAAGGATCAATATACCTTTGTTGGATGCTATTAAACAGGTACCTTCTTATGCTAAATTTTTAAAAGATCTGTGCACTGTGAAGAGAAAACTGAATGTGAAAAAGAAAGCCTTTTTAGCCGAACAAGTAAGTGCCATTCTTCAGAACAATAATGCTTTGAAATATAAAGACCCTGGTTGTCCTACAATTTCTTGCTTTATTGGAGAACATAAAATTGAAAGAGCCTTACTTGATCTTGGAGCTAGTGTGAATTTACTTCCATATTCAGTTTTTCAAAGTCTCAATCTAGGTGAGTTAAAACCAACTTCTGTGACTCTTTTACTTGCCGATAGATCTGTAAAAGTGCCTAGAGGAATAGTTGAAGATGTGTTAGTACAAGTCGATAAATTCATTTATCCTGTGGATTTTATTGTCTTGGACACACAACCTGTTGAAGCATGTAATTCATTTCCTGTTATTTTAGGACGTCCGTTTCTTGCAACTTCTAATGAATTGATTAATTGTAGGAATGGACTGATGAAGCTATCATTAGGAAACATGACATTGAAGATGAATATTTTCAACATTTGCAAACAACCTGGAGATGATAATGATTTACAGGAAGTGGACTTTACTGAAAAATTAGTTCATGATCAATTTCAAACCACTTCCAGTAAAATTAAGATTGATGAATATGATGATTTGCAAATGGTTTATTTTCAGGAAGAATCAAAGGCAAATAGTTGGAGACCGAAAATTAAGGAATTGCCACCATGATCAATTGAGTCCATACCTTCAAGTGTTCAACCACCAAAACCTGATTTGAAGCCGTTACCATTCAATCTCAAATACTCATTTTTGGGAGAAAATGAAACTTTTCCAGTAATAATCTCTTCAAAACATAATGCACATCAAGCAGGTAAGTTATTACAAACTCTGAAAATGCACAAAAATGCATTATGATGGACCATAGCTAACATAAAAGGAATTAGTCCTTTGATTTGCACTCACAAGATTTATTTGGAGGAAAATGCTAAACCCTCTAGAGAAATGCAAAGAAGGCTTAATCCTAATATGAAAGAAGTAGTGAAAAATAAAGTCATTAAGCTTCTAGATAACGAAATCATTTATCCTATTTCTGACAGCAAATGGGTATGTCCTACCCAAGTTGTACCCAAGAAGTTTGGAGTCACTATGATAACAAATGAGAAAAATGAGTTAATTCTAACTAGGACTATTACTAGTTGGCGCATGTGCATTTACTATAGGAAACTTAATTGAATGACTAGAAAAGATCATTTTCCTTTACCTTTCATGGATCAAATCCTAGAAAGAGTTGTAGGTCATGAATTTTATTGTTTCCTAGATGGCTATATGTAACCATATTATTTGATAGTTTCACCCACATCTACCTAATGTTTTGTCCATTTTTTATATATAAAATGCCTGGATATTCATTGTTTTATGTTTTGAAGGCATTTTTGGATGAAAGATGCAAAAAGGAATAAATTGGAGGTAATTGGCAGATTTTACGTTCTGTCGATGTTTTGTGCAGAGCGTGAGTTCTAAAGGTCGAAATGAGGTGATTCTAGTCGCACTAAAAAGCTGACATCCATACCCTTCTGGAAATTTAATGCAAGAAAAATAAAAAATGAAAGATCATGGAAATCACATCCTGCAAAGTCAAATCTCGCATTCTGCCAGTGTTGACCTTTGGCCATTCAAAATTTAATATCTGGAGCTAAAAAAGTCCAATTGATGCAAAATTAATTTTTTTAGATTCCTAATTCAAAGACCTATCAACGCTCCCAATGTCAGCCAAAAACGATGTCATATGAGGGAGATATGATTTTTCAAAGATGACAACTGAATTCTACTAGCAAACAGATTTCGTGAAGAAACGAGTCCAAATTACATTCTGAAGCATCTAAACCGACATCCAAGTTTTTATATCATCAATTTAGCTCCTCTAAGTCAGCAATTGAAGATTTCATGCAAAGCTATTTCTCCTTTTTAGAAAAAATAGTTATTGAAGTACTTAAATGTAAACTTCCAACTTAAGGGTGGACTATTTTGTAAAATAGAAACTAGAGTTTCTTAGCATATAAAAAGAGAGAAAGAAGGGGCTAGCAGCAGTAGAAAAGGGGGAGAGTAGAAGGAGGCAGCAGCCAGCAGAGAATAAACACAAATTCTCTCCTCTATAAACCCAAAAATCATGCTCTCTTCAATTTTTAGAAGTAGTTGTTCAATAGTTATGCAAGGCTAAGCTCTTTTCTTGGTTGCAAGAACACAAAAACCTTCCAATTTCAAGAACCGTGAGATTTATTCTTCCTTCTATTTTCAGTTTATGTTATGAATGAGTATGATTGTTTTCCTATGCATATTTCCTATGATTGTTGTTGATGATTGCTAGAGCGGACTCTAAGTTATTGTTGTGAATAATCTATTGCTAAGTTTAATGTTAAAACCGGAGTTGTGATATATGAACTTGTGAAGCAACTAAGCTTGGTAATTGTGGCGGAGCTACGTTATTGAACTTAGGGAGAACATTTGAACAAAGTGACATAAGCTGTGGATAGCTTGTATGTTATTCTTGATGAAATTATCTAGTTTTTAAAGCTACCATTAAATTGAATCATTAGTGCGGACACTTTGATTGTTTGTTGGTTAAGATTAGTTATACAGCAGATCTATTAATTAATCAACATTAAGAAAAGATAAAATTTTAGAACATAAACTATAATTTTCGTTTCAAGGATCAGTTCTAATTTTTATAGGTGGATGTGTGCTTGTGACTAAGATTTGTTTTCTTGATAATTTTTGGTTTTAATTGATTTTGTTTACTAGTTTAATTGCTACCATAGTTTAGATAATCACAAACCAAATCCCCCCAATTACATAACGTACAACATAAAAATCTGACTTGAAACTTTCTCGTGGGATCGACCTCTTGCTTCCTCTATATTATCTTGTGTGTTTTAAGCTAAGGTAATTAATTTGTGCGACCGCGACATCGCAACATTATACATGTTAAAACCAAATTGAAATTGCATTAGAAGATCAAGAGAAGACTACTTTCACATGTCCATTTGGTACTTTTACATATCGAAGGATACCTTTTGGATTATGTAATGCACTAGCTACGTTTCAAAGATGCATGCTCAGTATATTTAGTGATATGGTTGAATGTTTTCTTGAAATTTTTATGGATGATTTTTCTGTTTTTGGCAATTCATTTGATAATTGTTTGACTAACTTAAAAAAGGTTTTGAGCAAGTGTGAAGAGAAGAATCTTATACTGAATTGGGAAAAATGTCACTTTATGGTAACAAACGGCATTGTACTTGGTCACATTGTTTCATCGAAAGGAATTGAGGTTGACAAATCTAAAATCGAGTTAATTGCTAACTTGCCAACACCAAAATTTGTTAAAGATGTTAGATCATTCTTAAGACATGCTGGTTTTTATAGAAGGTTCATCAAAGATTTTAGTGTAATATCTAAGCCCTTGAGTAACCTTCTAACAAAGGATAATATTTTTGAATAGACTGAACATTGTGAAGAAGCCTTTGTTAAACTTAAAAATTTGCTTACTTATGCCCTTGTCATTCAACCTCCTGATTGGTCATTACCTTTTGAAATAATGTGTGACGCTAGTGATTATGTCGTGGGTGTTATCTTAGGACAAAGAAAAGATAAGAAACCTTATGTGATTTACTATGCAAATAAAACATTAAATGGTGCTCAAATGAATTACACCACTACTGAAAAAGAATTACTTGCAGTAGTATTTCCATGTGAAAAATTCAGGTCTTATCTTGTTAGCTCACCTGTTGTTGTTTTTAGTGATCATGCAGGATTGAAATATCTTCTTTCTAAGAAAGATTCTAAGTCTAGATTGGTGCGGTGGATTTTGTTACTTCAAGAATTTAATATCACAATCAAAGACAAAAAAGGCACCGAAAATGTTGTCGTAGATCATTTGTCAAGATTGACAACAAATTCGAGATCTGACATCACACTAGTCAATGACTACTTTTGTAAAAACCAAAAAAAAAAACAAGAAGTGGAACCGAAATGACTACACCATTGCTGCCGGCTGCCGATTTCTGAATCGACAATGATGCAGTTTCGGGCTATTGATTTCTGAATTGGCAGCGATGGAGTTTCGATGCAATGTCGGCTGTCGATTTCTAAATCGACAGCAACACAGTTTCGGCGCAATTGTGGGCTGTCGATTTCTGAATCGGCAGAGACACAGTGTCGAGCTGCCGATTTCTGAATTGGCAGTGACGCAGTTTCGGGCTATCGATTTCTGAATTAGGAGAGATGAAGTTTGGCTACCGATTTCTGAATTATCAGTGAAGCAGTCATTGGCTGCCAATTCCTAAATCGGCAGCGACACAGTTTGAGGCTGCCGATTTCAGAATCAGCAACGACATAAAAAAACAGGATTAGTGTGTGACCGACCTATCCTAGTGGGGAGAAGGGGAATGGAAATCAGTTCAAGGATAACCTAAAGGGGGGATTAGGGCAACCTTGGTCCAACGTCTAAACACCCCATTTTTTTGCTTTTAGGA
>Ga0325403_1004021_pt1 | contig 13584 bp, 10 predicted proteins | sample PopdelMetagenome_19_FD_205665 | JGI IMG/M metagenome (GOLD analysis project Ga0325403, IMG submission 205665) | Populus deltoides microbial communities from Bellville, Georgia, United States - Xylem-PdKOR-R4 | ecosystem: Host-associated > Plants > Phyllosphere > Stem > Wood/Secondary xylem...
TTTTTTTTTTAACAAAGAGAACGATACTATGTCTCCAGACGTATAATGTGTTATCAACTAAAACAAATATTGGCAACATTTGGTGATAAAAAAAATTAGGTCTAAGTTTTTGGATTTATAAAACCCAAATTTCAACATGTTTTCATCTAAAACACATACACAAAATCATAAAAAACCTTATTAACTTTAATTTTAAACCCACGACACATTCTAATTATTCTTAGAACTCAAAATCAAATCAAGTCAAAACAAACTTTTTGGATTTTGATCTACTATTTTTTACATACATTAAAGGATGAAACCACCTTCAACAAACTATCCTTTTTAGGAGGATGAACATATTGACATCAAAATCAATGTTATTTTGTTGTCAAAATGTGAATGTCCAAAAGCTCTCTCTTCTATTAATTTTTGATAACTTTCTTTCTCCTATCTTAATTTTTAAAAATTAGAACATAAAAAATGGAGTTTTATGATAGAAATACAAACATAAAAATAAAAAGAACCAAATAATGTAAGCGTCAAACACCAAAATTCGTGCCTCTTTAATAATAAAAATTGCATAATAAACTGCACTCCTTTTATGTCTACATGAACAATGTCAACACAATAAATGTCCCACCTTTTTTAAGTTTTTTTATTATAACATAATTTATAATATAATATATTATAAATTTAAACCAATACTTGAGTAAAAACTTGAAATGTTGTCACATAAGCTAAATGGTTTGGGGGAAATCACTATAAAATCAAGAGACATCATAAGCTAAATGGTTTGGGGGAAATCACTATAAATCAAGAGACATTTTATTTTGGATTGTAATAGTAATTTCATTTTTAATTTCTTATCTTTTCGCAAGACGTTCTTTGGCTTTTTTTTCTTTTCATTCATTGCTTTTTCTCTGCCACTTTAGTGCCTTGGGTCTGGCTTGGTTGTCACAACCACACCAAACCCACAAGCACCATGAGTCCGACAATCATTCGGGGCCCAAATGCCTTGAGTTTGACAACCATGTCAGACCCAAGCGCCCGGGTCAAAAAATTTAAAATTTTTCAAAAACACGATTGAATTGCAAAAACAAACACTGTCTCATTCAAGCATGATTTTTCATTCATATGCAGTAGAACTTAATTACAAACTCTTTTTTATTTGTGCAATTTATTTTATAAATTTGTTATATTTAAAGAGAAAAGAATGGAAAAAAAATACTGAGTTCTAAGTGATTTATTTCAAGTCTTCAAAAATAAACTACCATTTTGTGTGTGCATTGTGGATGAAAAATATATATAATGAAACTAAACACATATAGTTCAATATTGTTAAAAAAAATGTAAAATAATTTTGTCGCCAGTTGAAAAATCACAAAGGACCACCCATTAAATAAATGTTTTTTTTTTGCATTGAGTTTGATTTAAAAAAACATAAAGATTCATAAAAAAAATGAAATAAAGAAAGAAAAAAAAAGAGAAGATAGAATTTCTATTGAAAAAACAACAAATTCATAAATATAAAAAATAAACTATTTCATTGGAAAGATATGATTTGAATTTTTAGATGTAAAACGTTAAATTATATTTTTGTGATGATTTGTTGTTTATAAATAATTTCTGAATTTGAATTTCTGTTTATGATACTTTAAGGATAATTTAAATGTTTTTTCTTATAAAAAATTAAAAAAAATTATAAGTCTCAACATTTTAATTATTACCTAGTCAGGCTCGGGGTTGACGTTGCTGCTAGACCCAAGTCGCTTAGCCTCCAGACTCAAATCGCATGGGTTTGGCTTGACCGCCAGATCCAAGGCAACCCAAGTTACTTTGGTTTGACATGGCTATCAAACTCAAGGCGCTTAAAATATTCTTTATATTTTTAATATATATTTTTATATTTTTTTAAAAAATTAATGTTGACCCGCTATAAAATGCGAACCAATATACTAGTTTTAAACAAAAAGACACCAATTCTAAAACAACAAAAATAAAAAACCCCGGGTTAGCTACCAAACTCATCCTATTCACTTCTATCACACATGATTAAGTGAACACACATCATTGGACCGAGTTATAAAGCTTGCCCCGACTTGATAAGTTAATTTAATAAACTCTCAGTTTGGGGCTGTTTTTGTTCGAGTCAATAAAAACCTGTTTTTATTTTTTATTTTTAAGATAACATTGTTTCAAGGTTTTTATGAAACAAATGCTTGGGTTAATATAGATTAACCACCTAACCTCCAACTAGAGCCTTGAGCGGGTTGTCCTAGACCGGTTGTCATAACTATGCATTGGACACCTCTCTTAAAATCCTCAACGTCCAAACTCAACATCATCACCATTAAAATCAAGGAAGCATCGTAACTTACACTATACAGCTCCATACTATAGCTGCCCCATGCAGTGGCGCTTTCGTAATTCTGTTCCTTAATTTACACCTCTTCTCTCTCTCTCTCGCAGATCAACACACACAAGACTCGCTTATACAAAACCTCTCTCTCTCTCTCTCTCTCTCTCTGAATTTAGAACCCGTTCACCTGGATCTCTAGCTCTCGCGATCTGCAAAAATGGTTAGTTCGTGATCTATCGTTGTTTTTTTCATTCAATTTTTTTCTATTCTCGTCCACTTTGTATTGTCGTTTTGTAGCCTTCACTTTCGAGTTCGAGTACGCGTTAGATCTGGTTGAAATCTGCTTTGATTTGTTACTCTTATCTAATTACGCTTCTAATTGTATAAAATCATAGCGTCTAATCACACAATTGAATACTTTTCTCCGTTGATTTAATCAAATGTGGGACATTGGAATCAGTTCCGCTCTGTTTGGTAGCTCGGAATCGGAGGTTCTCGATGCTCGCATTGATTTCTTAGTGACCAAATGGAGTGTTCAGGTCTTGAATTTTGCTGAGATCTGGTCTTAATTACGGGTGGAATTTGAATTTTTGGACTTTAAGAGTAATGCAAGTTCTGGAGGTGTGTTTGGTTGCTCGGAAAGTGAAGGAATATCTGGAATGTAGAATTAGTTTTCGTTTTGACTTGGTTGTTTTGAAATTCTGATTTTTTTCTTATTTCATTGTTCACAAAATGGATTAACGTGGATTTGGTTTTTTCTGGATTAATTTGAGATCTGGTATATAATTTTGGGACTGATGTGTTTGTTTTGTTCTGTATCAACAGCCTCTCAGACTCGAAATCAAGGTATTGTTATATATTTGCAGCTTTACTTTCTCAAGTTTTTCTTTTTAAATGATTGTGTGAGTGATATTCTTGTTTTTGTATCTGGATCAGAGGAAACTTGCTCAAAGATCGGAGAGAGTAAAGTCAGTCGATCTACATCCAACAGAACCATGGTAAATTATATTCTTCTCTTTTTGCATTTTATTTATTTAATTTGTTAGTCATTTGATGCAAAGAGAAGTAATTTGTAGATATGTTAGTCTTAACTTGATGTATTTCTATATTTGTGATTTGGGTTTCTGCAGGATTCTAGTGAGTTTGTATTCAGGGACTGTGTGTATCTGGAACTACCAGTCACAGGTATGTGAATGTAATTGTACTAGCTTTGCTTCATGATTGTGGTTTATTCACATTTGCAATGACAAAGAAACTGTTCAAAGTAGGGTGATTCTTGTTGATGGTCGTGATAGCTTTTTAAAAAATATGTTTATGTTTGAACAGTGAAGCATCATGATCAGTAACTTTAGTTAACTTTGAGTGGGTATGGGCTTCCAAAATCGATGTTTTTAATGTGAATGCTGATAATTCTCAATCATCTTCTGTAATTATTTTAGAGGAAAAAATATAAAAATATTTTCCCATGCGAGTTGCTGGCTGTTATGAGTTGGGCCTTGAAAGGTGACCTGTTTATGAAAAACTGAACAAGTTACATGTAATTGGGATCAAAACTTGTCATGCTTTCTGTCAACCTGTGAAGCTGGTTACCATTTGAATTTGTTTTTATCAGATGGGAACAGTGATGAAGTAGTAGACTATTAGGGGTAGGAAAAGCTGCAATGTCATGAGTTGTTTGCCCCCTTAGCAAATTGGATTATGGACCATGAATGGAGGAAGCATAGAACACGTCCACCATATCAATAGGGAGTGTTACAATTTATTTTTCCATTTCTGTAGACAAAAGTAAGTTTGAAAAATAAACTTGCTGCTGGCTATCTTGTGAGACGCTTGTCATCAAGTGTATTTTTATTTTGCAACACACGAATCAGTGGCTAAATTTCCTTTTGTTGCTTTCGATCTATAAATTTTCTTAAAATTGATTATTTACTTGGAGGTTTTTATTTTTTCCTTTCTAACATAAATATCCTTGATCTCCTCCAGACCATGGCGAAGTCTTTTGAGGTCACTGAGTTGCCAGGTATATGATAATATTTGCTTCCACTGTAAAAAGTTATTTTTACAGCATGTTTTTCTTTGAAGAAAGTTATTTCTATTCTCTGAAGTATGTTTTTGTCTTTTTTATAACTATCAAGTCTTCTGAAGTTTACATTATGTGTCTGCAGTTAGGTCAGCCAAGTTCATAGCACGAAAGCAGTGGGTTGTTGCTGGAGCTGATGACATGCATATTCGTGTGTACAACTACAACACAATGGATAAGATTAAAGTTTTTGAGGCTCATACAGATTACATTAGATGTGTGGCCGTCCATCCTACCCTTCCCTATGTGTTGTCATCATCTGATGACATGCTTATAAAACTTTGGGACTGGGAGAAGGGATGGGCTTGTACTCAGATATTTGAGGGACATTCCCATTATGTGATGCAAGTTACTTTTAATCCTAAAGACACCAACACTTTTGCAAGTGCATCCCTTGATCGCACCATAAAGGTACAAGGGATGTTCCCTGCTGCTAATTTTTGTATATGCTTTACATGCTTCACTTGGCTCACTTTAATTGGGTATTTTTTGTTTTAGATTTGGAATCTTGGCTCTCCCGACCCAAATTTTACTCTGGATGCCCACCAGAAAGGAGTAAATTGTGTTGATTACTTTACAGGTGGAGATAAACCTTATTTAATCACTGGCTCTGATGATCACACTGCGAAGGTCTGTCCTTTATGTGTTTATTTAGCTGTTTGGTTAACACATTTATCTTGATTTAGAATCTTAATGGGTCATTTTTTCAAGCAGGTATGGGATTATCAAACGAAAAGCTGTGTCCAGACCTTAGAAGGCCACACACACAATGTCTCTGCTGTATGTTTTCATCCTGAACTTCCAATAATAATTACAGGTTCTGAAGATGGGACTGTTCGTATATGGCATTCAACAACTTACAGGTAATCCATTTTGCTGTATAAACTTAATGTTGGTATGTCTCTGGTAACTTTTATGTGCACTTGTATAACTGTTCTACATTGAAATTGGAATGCATACATTCTGATTCAAGTAGCAAACCTCAATGAGAAGGATTTTCAGCATTTTTGCAAGAAAGATTTGGTGAAACAATTTTTATTTTTTTATTATTATATCTCTTCAGTGAACCACTTGTCTATTATTTTCCCTTTTAATTTTTATATATCTCCCAATCCGAGACTATGGGTTTGTTTGTTCAGGCAATATGGGCTTCCTAGAACTTCTTACACCTGAAAACTATGTTCCTTCTGCTTTTGTTTAGTCAACTAGCCTCAGGATTTTAATTTTACCAGTACAGGAAACTGTCATGAATACATGCATATTTGCAGCCATAATTTGATATTAAATGGAAAGATTTGTCTCTATCGGTGAATGCAGCCCAGTAGAGGCTGGAATAGGTTGATGTTTTGAGGAGTTAAATTCATTAGGGTTAGAAGATGCAAAATCTTGAAAAGCTTAAGCTAAATAGTTGCTTTCTGTTTTTCTTTATTGTTCTTTGATGTAAACTTGTTGTGTGTATATACATAACACACACACACACACATATTATATGATTTCTGTTTGCCTTTATGTTACAGACTTTAAGACATGTTTCATTGCGTACAGGCTTGAGAACACCTTGAATTATGGCTTGGAACGAGTTTGGGCTGTTGGATACATGAAAGGTTCACGCCGGTATGTGTCTCATCTTTAGAAAATGAGTTTTTGTTGATGATGAGTAAAAGCAGAATGGCTATCAATTTCTTTGTGCAGTGTTGTGATTGGGTATGATGAAGGAACCATTATGGTCAAGATCGGTCGAGAAGAACCTGTGGCTAGCATGGACAATAGTGGAAAGATTATATGGGCGAAGCACAATGAAATTCAAACTGTGAACATTAGGAGTGTGGGGGCAGATTTTGAGGTTTGGATTCAATTAGACCACCTCATAATTGCTACTTGAGATAAAATCTTGAACCAAAAGGTTCTTTTGCTCAGCATTACATCAGGCTTTGTTCTCTATGCTTTAGGTGACTGATGGTGAAAGATTGCCTTTGGCTGTTAAGGAGTTGGGAACATGTGATCTTTACCCCCAAGTGAGTTGGCAACTCGTCACATTTCATGATTTCTTTTTCTTGTTTGAAACTGTGTAAATTAGGTTAACATAACTTATTTTAGACTGACATCTTTTTCTAAGATTTACAATTATTTGGTTAAGAAAATTCAACTGATGTAGCAGCCCAGAGCAGATTGCTGTTTTTTCCCTGTAGGAAGTAAAGTCTGTAAAATGTCTCTTAAACTTGATTTAGATGCATCAGAGACAAATTACTGTTCTGTATTTTCTCGTCCCTTGCATCCATTTCTCTTTTCCAACTTTATTTGTGGGAGCAGTCCTTGTAACATGTATGTGCATAGTTGCATTATGGACTATTTATCAAGGTGGAAAAGCAGCTTGTAACATACATAGATATAGCATTAAATGTGTTGGGAGAAGGCCAAGGAAAACATCTGCTGATTTGTTCTTGTAATCTATCTCGGAATGTCCATGTGTGGTGCATGGATGACTTATTTCTTCTGCTGCACTTATTTTACAGAGCTTAAAACACAATCCCAATGGGAGGTTTGTTGTTGTTTGTGGAGATGGTGAGTACATCATATATACAGCTTTAGCATGGAGAAACAGATCATTTGGTTCTGCACTTGAATTTGTTTGGTCTTCGGATGGTGAATATGCTGTTAGAGAAAGTACATCAAAGATCAAGATTTTCAGCAAAAATTTCCAGGTCTGTACTCTTTCTTAGCTTATCTTATACTTGCTATTTGGTTAATTTTATTGTTCTGGAGAAGTGGGCATTTTCTCAAGTTGGTTGGGGCAGAGAAAACAAATGTAACATGCCTTGCTAATTTTAGGAAAATTGTTTAACATTTATCTCAGAGTCACTAGTAATGTGTATGCTTTCATCTTGTGACTTGTGTAATCATGCTTTGGCTTATAATTCCTGGATGATAACAGAATTGTTTAGGTTTCTCAACATTCGTTGTTCTAGCTGCTGTGTTAACATCTTAACTATTGTATGTGAAATATGGGGTTAAATGATGGTGATTTCTTTCAGGAAAAGAAGAGTGTCCGGCCAACCTTTTCAGCTGAGCGTATTTATGGAGGAACCCTGTTGGCCATGTGCTCAAATGATTTTATTTGTTTCTATGACTGGGCTGAATGCAGGTTGATTAGGAGAATTGATGTTACTGTGAAAGTAAGTATCATGGGTTTTGTTGCTGTCTTGACAATTTTTCCAGACAACACATTTCTATTCCAAGTTCCTTGTGTAGTAAATGTTAATACTGATCTTGAATATATCAGAATCTCTATTGGGCTGATAGTGGAGATTTAGTGGCCATTGCTAGTGATGCATCATTCTACATCCTCAAATACAATGTGAGTCTCCCTATTGATCTCTTGATTTGTTTATGTATTCACGTGCTGTCTTCATTATGCCTGCATTAATGAATTTTAAATGATGTTTGTTTAATTTTGCAGCGTGACATAGTTTCATCTTATTTAGATAGTGGAAAACCTGTGGATGAACAAGGTGTTGAGGATGCATTTGAGCTTCTCCATGAAACCAATGAACGTGTCAGAACTGGCTTATGGGTTGGGGATTGTTTCATATACAATAACTCCTCCTGGAGGCTCAATTACTGTGTTGGAGGCGAGGTACCTTGCATCCTTGTGCTTGCTGACTTGATACATTCAAATACGACTCCTTTCCTTGGATTTTAAGTTGCTGTATTTATAGCTAACAAAATTGTTTTAGGTGACCACCATGTATCATTTGGACCACCCCATGTACTTGCTTGGGTACCTTGCTAGTCAAAGTCGGGTGTATTTGATAGACAAAGAATTCAAGTGGGTAGTTTTTCTTTATATGTTTTTGGAATTTATATTATTTTGCTTTTAACCTCTCTTTCGTGTTTTCTTCTTCTGTCGAGCAGTGTCACGGGGTACACTTTACTTCTTAGCTTAATTGAGTACAAGACTCTGGTGATGCGGGGAGATCTGGAGAGGGCCAGTGAACTCTTACCTTCAATTCCTAAAGAACATCATAATAGGTACTCACATTTGCTAGTTCTTAGATATTGGCAAATGGATATTTATATTTGTTCTCCAGAAAATGAGTGATTTGACAGTTGGCTACTTTGAAATATTGTTATTTTTGGGTGTTCAACATCATTATTGCCTCATTCTTGTCAAATTGTAACAAAATAGAATTAGTTGCTTTGATATTGCTAGGAGATTCTTTTTAATTTCTTCATATTTATGATAATCTATGTTATATTTTGTTTTTATTGGCTATTTTGACTTCAAGATTCCCTACCTTTTGCTGTAGAAATATTAATTTCACATGCGACAGATTTCTTGAAACTTTTGCTACATTAGCACTGTTTTTTTGTTTTTTATTTTTAATAAAACCATTTCTTTGTCATCATGATTTGTGGTCCTTTTTTACTCTTAGTATAAAGCATCCAGATGTTGTGTTTGTGTTTTGAATGTTCTTGCAATTTCAAATTTGAGAGATTGTTATGTGGTTACAGGGCTGGCTCTTCATTTTTGCGTTCCCTTTCCCTTTGTAAACGTTTCATAGAACTTCATAATTCCCACCATGTGCTTTGCTTCTTGTTGGTTAAACTATGAAGTATGGGTATTGAAGCTCTTGTTTTCTGATGGAATATCAACTTTGATTGCTAGTGTGGCACATTTCTTGGAGTCACGAGGTATGATAGAGGATGCTCTGGAAGTAGCTACTGACCCTGATTATAGATTTGAGCTAGCTATACAGCTTGGTAGATTAGAGGTTGCAAAGGTGAGGCTAGTTGACGTTATTTTTGGTTAGTCTATACAAGCAGTCATGGAAGCTTTTTTCTTAAGTTGCCATCTCCTTTGGATAAAACGACAACCTTGTGTCTGCTCTGAATAGGCATGCCTTTCTTTTACAGGAAATTGCCATTGAAGTGCAGAGTGAGTCAAAATGGAAACAGTTGGGAGAGTTAGCTATGTCCAATGGAAAGGTATAATTATGGTCTGATATACTTATGGCCTTCACTGCAGTAAACTAAAATTCTACGTGCTTATCCTATGTGTCCTGGACATCATATATGCTGAGGTGGAAAACAGAATGCAGAATTATTATCTCACTTAACTGAGAAATGTTCTGGGGTCTTGGAGATAGCTGCTTAAAATAATAATATTGTTTGTATACATTTTTTTGCTTGAGGCCGGGGCAGTTAGAAGAAATAGTTTGATTCTTATAGACTAAATGAGCAAACTTCTGTTGGATTTTAGATCAAGTTCATACCTATATGAACTTTGAGTTTTCACATTGTTGCTTATGGTTCCTGTCACATTTCAGGAAGCTTTTCTGGTTACTAGTCTACTCTTATATCTCTTGTTTTGTGTTGCTACTGCAGTTGGAAATGGCTGAGGAATGCATGAAGCACGCAACAGACTTGAGTGGTTTGCTGCTGCTGTATTCTTCCTTAGGAGATGCTGAAGGGATATCAAAGCTTGGATCCCTGGCAATAGAACAGGGGAAGATTAATGTTGCATTCCTTTGTTTATTCATGTTGGGCAAAGTTGAAGACTGCCTCCAGCTGTTGGTGGAACGGTAATTTTCTCAACTACTTAAGATGAGAACAGCGGTTCTTTTGATTTTAGACATTGAAGCATTATTCTTGCAGCAATCGGATACCGGAGGCTGCTTTGATGGCACGATCTTATCTTCCCAGCAAGGTTTCAGAGATTGTGGCGCTTTGGAGGAAAGACCTGAACAAGGTATCCTGTCATTCTTGTGTTTTTGTTTCACTTAGAATCGCTTGGGTATCTGGCCCTTCTGCTATGATCCTCCTATTCTTGTTTTCTACATGTATCCAATTATGTGAATTCAATTTCTTACATCCTGTTGAGGGGTGCTTTGATTGATTTACATCATCAATAAGCTTCAAGCAAATTAGATTCAGTTTAAACGAAAGTAAACTGTGACTTAAAGTGACATTATACTGTAATTCTAAGGCTGGAATAAATTGTGATAAAGCTAAATTTATTTTATTTCTTTTCCCTGAGCAATGCTTTCTCCCCATCACTGGGCTCTGTAATACAAAGAACTCCAATTACCAGTTAAAAAACTAATATATATTAATCTACTATTATTGATATATATTCCTTGTTATCCTATTTAAAATTTCTAAAGGAATGATTTTTTTTCTTAAATTAAAGTAATAGGTCTGTAGATATTGTTTTGTCCACACATAGCATGAGTCTTATGGTCCTAGTTTGTGTTGTTTTATAGGTTAATCCAAAAGCTGCTGAATCTCTGGCTGATCCTGAAGAATATCCAAATATGTTTGATGATTGGCAAGTTGCTTTATCTGTTGAATCTAGAGCTGCAGAAACAAGGTACTTTTGAAGAGCACTTGTGTACACTCCACAAATTCACGTATGGCTGGCACTGTCCTTGAATGGAATGTAATTTTCCACTGGTTTCAATGGATATAAGTTTAGAAGAAAAAGAATCTCTCTTTCAAAATTAATTTCTCTGGATCTAGCTTACAATATGGAGATCCAGTATGTCTAGTTTTCAGTTAACCATTATCCCAAGGCTTACAGCATAACACAGAATTTTAATGTGAATTTTTGAATTTTCTGATAAATAGCTTATTAATGGCTCTGATATTGCTTCTGTAGGGGCGTGTATCCTCCTGCAGAGGACTACCAAACACATGCTGATAAACCTCACATCACCCTTGTGGAGGCTTTCAGAAACATGCAAATAGAAGAGGAGGAACCTCTTGAAAATGGAGACTTTGATCATGAGGTATTTTGTCAATAGGGTTTTAAATCACTTTTACATTTCAGCTGCCTTTCTTTGTTCCATTTATTTAAAGTTCATTTAGTAGGGTGATGTATGTTATGAGATGTGCATTTGTATTTCCTCTCTTGAGAAATCTTCCTCCTAAATGATCGATGGCATGCATGTAGCCTACTTTAATCTCACAAAAGATTGCTTGTGTTATGAGATTACTTGTTCAATGCTCAAGTAGTCTATAAATTTCCCGATTTTCCTTATTATTTGGAGAGCTGCACTAAATGAATGCATTGGTGACTATTCTGCTTTTCAGTTTGTGACTTTTTGTTTTTACATGTATTTATTCTATTTCTCACAGGCCGAAGAAGAGAATGGAGATGAACAGAATGGCGAAGAAGGGAGCCAAGAGGAAGCAGTTGTGGTGGATGCAGAGTCCACGGATGGTGCTGTACTCGTTAATGGAAACGAGCCTGAGGAAGAGTGGGGTACGAATAATGAAGGAACCCCGTCAGCCTAAAAGCAAATTGGTTGGGGCAGTGTGAAAATCCAAATTTTGTCTCTGGTGATTAATTGATTCTGGAATGTCATCTCTAACTCCCAATTTCACATGTTATTTTTCTCTACCACTACCACAACTATGGGGGAAAAAAATCATTTTTCTTTAATGTGCTCTGCCAGCACAATTTTTTATCGGCTCATCAATTGCTGACTCTAAGTTTAGGTCTAGTCAGGATTAGGTTGTGCTAGTTGTCTAACTGATGACATCATCTGAGTCTTACAAATTCTGGCTGTTTCCCTTTATATACATTTGTTTGTAATAACAAGCATGCATCTATCATATAGTTGAGGTTCAAACCAATTCTTCTGACTTCTTACATTGATTTACAACTTAATGGATCTCTAGCAGTGTTAGGCCACTTAATACCATTATTGTTAGAATTGAAGTGTTGGATTTATGCAGCTATCCACTTCTGGTTGTCTCCATGTGCTGTTATATTTATATGTTAAAATACGTTCTTGCATTTTGGCGTCTTTTCTTCTGGAAAATTTTGAATTGTTTTGTCTATGTTTTGAACGGGAGGTTTTTTATTTTCCCCTTAAAGTGGCGCCATTTGCAATTTGAGTGGGTGAGTGGTATATGACATCTTGGTCCTTACTCTATCCTTTTTGTTTGCAGTGCTTACACCACACCACTAGGTCCTGCTTTCAAGACAATCGATCCAGCTGTATTTAGTCCCCGATAAGGTGAGACAAGCATGCTTAGATATAATGGATAGGTTTTGAATATGGAGATGAACAAGTTTGAACAGAGTACTGGTGAACACAACCACCGTGTGGTTTGGTGCAAGTAATGAAGAAACTCCACTAGAAGTGGGATCTAGCAGAAAGTTCTCACTACAAATACATAAATGGAATTTTGTGTACCATTAGGCTGTGACCTTTAACGAATTGTGTTTTGAATAGGGCTCTCCAACATCATTCAAGTTGATTATTTTTTATTTTGTATGATTTTCCATATGCAAATGAATTTGGGCTGACGCATGGCTAGGATTGATGATGTTTTTTTTACAGAGAATTTCAAACATGGATGGTGTTTCTTTTTGGTTAACGTTGGTTACATAGTTAATTTACCAGCGGTACACGGATAAATAGCAATTGCTTTCGGTTAAATGTAAAATGGCTGTTTTTCTCAATGTAGTAAAAATCCACTTCAAATGGTGTTTCCGCCCCGTTTATTGTTTATTTTTCTTGGGTGAGCTCAGGTTGCCTGCGGGATGCTAGAAAGAGGTTATTATAGGGATCTGCTCTCCTTCCAGAGGTGGTGTGGCTCTGTAGCGCTTTGAATTTTTGTCATGGAGCATGTCGTTTAAAGGATCCTAGTTCCTATTACAGTTGATGTTTTAGCATATTCCGAGTCCGTATTCCTAAAGTTTATTGCCTGCTTCGAAACTAGAAAGTTGAATTTAGAGAGTGGCCCATCTAACCCTCTCTTTTACCTATTAAATTTAGTTATTTGAAATCCCATGGCATTCCTTTTCTATGCGTTCTCTTACATGTGTAATTCGCCATGTACGCATCAGTAAATATGACTTATTTTCTTCTCCCGTAACTGGTCCTGTGCATGCGCCTTCGAGTGTCGGTGGCACTCTATTAGTGATGCCGGGAATTTCTATGTAATGATTCTGGGATGCGGAGATGCGTTGACAAATCCTGCTTTTGATCAATGGCTGCGAGGCGGCGTTCCCTGAAATCTTAATACCCAGGTGGAATGTGCTCCAACGCTTCCTCCCCAAGCTTTGTCGAGAGAGAAAGCTACCTCAGCCTGCAAAAGTCCATAATTTGCTGGGCCAGAGAATAACTAGGATTTGTGGGTTGGAGTCGAC
>Ga0325403_1004026_pt1:0-12500 | contig 13574 bp, 9 predicted proteins | sample PopdelMetagenome_19_FD_205665 | JGI IMG/M metagenome (GOLD analysis project Ga0325403, IMG submission 205665) | Populus deltoides microbial communities from Bellville, Georgia, United States - Xylem-PdKOR-R4 | ecosystem: Host-associated > Plants > Phyllosphere > Stem > Wood/Secondary...
CAAGCTAAGCTTGACCTAGTCCCCCTTCCAAAATAAAAAATAGAAAACAATGAAGGCTGGGCCGAGCCTTGGCCTCAGGCCCAACTGACTTAATTTATATTGGGCCAATGATGTGTTTGGCAAAACACACCCTATGACTTGCCCATTTTATTTCACTCCCTTTTATTTTGATATATAGCCAAACATGCTCCTTTTGGATATTAGAAAATTCCATAAAATTTTGTGTACCCTTTTGAATTTATTTGTGGGTCCCTCGTTTTTTTAATGATTTCACTATATATTTGATTTGTGAATTTTTGTTGTGAAATGCGAATCTGGTATGCAATACATACCTATCTTTTAATTTTTTTTATAAAAAATATATATGCTTTGCATTCAATTCATTTTACTGGTTTATTCACTGACATCAGAGTAATGAATACCATTTTTTGTGCTACATAATATTTATCAACACTAGAGTTGAAAGTATTCGTAGTCGAATATTCACTGGCGTTAGAGTCAAGATTATTATAAGCAGACTATCGGTAGCATAATACAATAAACCTTTAGCAATTTAAAACAAAACCAGTAATACAACTTACCTCATGTAGGACATTTAAAGGGTGATAATATCTTTCCTTTTACGTAATCAGTCTCGTACCATAAAATCTTTGTTGACTAGTTAGGGTTTTTAGTGACTATAATACTAAGTGACGATTCTTTAAATAAGACATTTCCCCCAAGAACAAGATGCTAGAAAATTATTCTTTTTCACAAATTTAATTTTTAGAGGCCGCCACGATGTCAGGTGTGATAGAATGACGACTTCACTAGCAACTTTTAGGACTGAGCTTCACTTTATATCTTATTATAACTATTTTGTTTATTGTGTTTATTGGTTTATTTTATTGCCTTTACTGCTTTAGCATGCATCATTGTTTATATTGTCATGCATCCCTTTAAGAGCACACACCTTAAAATCTAGGATAAGTAAGGAAGTAACGGTACCCCCAACGACCCTAGACAAGACTCGTCAAACCATTCAACTCTCACTTGATTGTTTACTTAGAAGTGGTTGATATGCCAATATGATATTACTCAAGGCTCTATCTTCGCGTTTCTTATAAGCCTCATATCAACATTTCAAGGACAATCACTAGGCATGCGAAAGACCCTTTGAGACTAGATAATGACTTACCCTTTAATGCATTTAAAGAACTAGAACCTACTTACTAGGTTATACCCTGTGTAATCTCATCATGACAAGCCCAACATGTGGCATCTTGAATTTCAAGATCATTGGGTGGCAAATGATCGTCACATAAGATACAAGAGTCTGAGTTGTTACAGTTGACAAAAGAAAACTAACTTGAATTGAAAGCCGAAAGGTTATCAAAAACTCAAACTTAAGGCATGATTGAGCAAGGATCCCCTCGTTGGCATGATGATGACATCAAGTTCTTAAAATCTATGAATAACGACCATTGTCACCCTATGAAGGGCGAGTCCACATTGAATCTGCATTTTTTTTTGTTGATAACATCATCATTTGTGCATGATTGCATAATTTTCATTTAGCAGGTTGAAATATAAGTTCTCTATTAAAACACACCTATAACATTCAACTGTGGAAAAGACAAATGAAAAACGAAGAAAGAGCTCAAATGGAAACCCAACACCAAAAAGAGTTGAAAAGTCTTAAATAAGAAGTCGCAAGGCTTACTAGTCTACTCGAATAGGCTTTAGGATCTAAATTCAAAGAAGTAACACTTACAGCTTAGCCTCCACAGATGCCTAAAACTTCTTTCAATCCACAGAATCTGGAGGCAAATGATGTGTCGTTTGAATTTCAACAAGCTACGTATTTCCAATTTGCTCAACTAGCATATCCCATAAAATACCATATACCATTGACTTTACAATAAAAGGATCTCAAAAGGATAAGATGGTAAGAGAAGATGGCCAGGAAAAATTGGTTGGCCTAGAGCAAAGAATGAGGGTAGTTGAGGGAACTCACCTCTATAATCTTATAAAGGCTATTGAGATATGTTTGGTGTCCAACGTGGTAATTCTCAAAAAGTTTAGAGTGCTAGAATTTATCAAATATACTGGAACTCAATGCCCTGTAACTCACATACTGCAACAAAATAGCTGAGGTGGTTAATGATGAGAAACTGTTGATTCACTTCTTTCAAGACAGCTTGAGTGACTCTACCCTCACTTGGTTTATATAATTGGATAATACAAAGGTGAAAAAGTGGAAGGATTTAGTTTATGTCTTCATTAGGCAATATAAGTTCAATATAGACGTGGGTCCTGATAGATCAAGCTTGCAAGCTATGAAGAAGGACAACAAGGAGTCCATAAGGGAATACACCCAAAGATGGCGAGAGGCAGTTGCATAGGTTAATCCTCTTTTATTGGAAAAGGAGATGATCAGTTTATTTTTCAACACCTTTAAGGTCCTGTGCTTTGAATATTTGGTTAGAAGTTATGCACAACACTTCACTGACTTAGTTGTTATAACTGAAAGGATCGAACAAGCCATTGGGTTAGGCAAGATTGCTGACCCAACTGAAAAGAATAGTTTCACTAGAAAAAAGAAGGAAACTGAAGTTCATAATACTGAAGGTGGTTACAAAAGCAAGAGAAATAACTACTAAAAAACACCTACCCCTCATGTAACTAATTTCTCCACATCGGTCCCTAGAAATTAGTTGTCTTGAAGATGAAGCTACAATGTTATTAGGCCAAGAATGGTCTACATATTATTCTAACTAAATTTTGGAAAGAGGCCCTAGGAGAGGAACGATTTAGAGATTCCAGAAAATCCCGATCAATTGGTAGCTAAGTGTTTAGCCTTTTTATGTATTACCTTGTTAGAAATTATAGCTTAAGACGTTGGCATAAGGTCTTTGTTATTGAACCTATCTTCTAAAGTTTTAATGAAATAATGCGTTTGTCCTTCAATTGTCTTTTTCGTTGATTTACAACCAAGCATTATTCACAAATACACATTTACAACCTTGCATAATCTCATAGACTAAGTCTATTTTTTTTACCTAAATCTTTTCTCCTAGTGGAATTGTTGAAAATTGAACTTGCTTTCTAATTTTAAAAATGATTTGATGTTTATTTGAAACAATATTTTGACATTATATTTGTAGAATGACAAATGAATCAAGTAACTCCTTCATTGAGATGACTAAATTCTAAATTAAAGTATATGAATAGAAAAAAAATGAATAGCCACCCTCACACCATGACTTTTGAGCCAGGTGTTTTAAATGTATGCATAATGGTATGTAGTGGTTCTGTTGTTCATAAACTCATGAAATGCATTTTTTTACAAAGTCCAAACCATCACACTGGACGAGATCAAAGTTTATTGATCTTAACTGTTTATGCTTGAAATGAGGAAAGATCATCTTTGTTATCCCTTTCACATTCTAAAAATGAACGTATCCCTTGTGGTCCCTTTTTGAGTCAAAATAAATTTTCTTTCATGAAAAATCCTGACTAGGATTGCACCCCACATTGGGGGCAAGTGAAAATTTCAATAATAAAAAAAGATGAGAAAGCCAAAAGGGCAAAAGAGCCCAAGAAACTCAAATACTAGGGGGCATGCCCAAATCATAACAAAAAGTGATGGCCAAAACAAAATGAGTATGCTCGAGTCAAAACAGTGAAAAAGGGGCAAATCAAAGAAAAGCGGTAAAAGAAAAAGAATGGAAGACACAAAGATTCGAACTACTGATAATGATCCTTGGTCTTTGAAACCTTGAAACACTCTTTGAGCCTTATGAATCTTTTTTTTTTCAAAGCAAAGAACCACAGCCTACGTTACGTGCCTATAGAAGTCTTTTCTAATCAAGCAAACAAGCAAGTTGGAACAATAAACAGTGCTCTCAAAATGCAAAAAGTACTTTTTCATAAGAGTCATGACATCAAGAACAAGCTTCTAATTATTATTCATGTTTATGAAATGAGTGTTCAAAGAGAGATAAATTTTTCTCAAACAAAACCTTGAGTTTTTACTTGAGCCATTTGTTTTGAAACCCACAAAAATGGAAGGTCACTTCATCATGTACCTTCACCAATTGCAATTAAGCAAACAAGCAAGTTGGAACAATAAACGATGCTCTCAAAATGCAAAAAGTACTTTTTCATAAGAGTCATGACATCAAAACAAGCTTCCAATTGTTATTCATGTTTATGAAATGAGTGTTCAAAGAGAGATAAATTTTTCTCAAACAAAACCTTGAGTTTTTACTTGAGCCATTTGTTTTGAAACCCACAAAAGTGAAAGGTCACTTTATCATGTACCTTCACCAATTGCAATCTTGTCAACATAAGAGCAAATCATCTTATTTTCAAGAAACATTACCAAAGAGTTGCAAGATTTCAAAAGAAAATTGTTTTGAACTCACATTAAAAAAAAATTATTTTAAAAATGCAAGATCAAGATTCATTCTAGACAAAGATTCCTTCACCAAAACCAAAAAAGAAGAAAAGAGAGAAGGGTTACTCAAAAACATTATTTGTCTGAGTCACTAATAGAGCACACTTAGGAGCAAGACCCATACAAGGGGGCAATATTGTGCTTAGAAGGGGATTTGATCTCTTCAGGTAACAGAAAAGGAGGAAAGGAACATTTCATACAATAAGACAAAGGGGCATTTTTGTTTACGAAGGCAGATTAATCCTTTTAACAAGTAACACCAAATGTTTTTAGTAGTGAGGCAAGGAATTAATGAATGATTTTCTCAAATTGGTCAATAAGACATAGAGTTTCTAGCGAGTAAATGGGTCATGATAAGCACCATAAAGACTGATCTGGGTAAAATTACAAATATTCTGGAAAAGACATACATGGGTCAACTTGAGTGGACTAGAAGCCGAGTGAGAAATGACTCAAAATAAAAAATGGCAAAACCTTATCAATCAATCAACAATGAGATTGAGAAAAAATGGGATCCCATATTTCAAATTAGATAAAGATGCGTGCATGTCATCTAACTCCTAAACATTGAACAATATGTTTTGCAAAAATTCATGAGAGAAATCTCCAATATCCGTCAAAAGGAAGGCCACCTTGAAATGGCTAAAAATTGAAAATACTCTTGAAAGTTTTTCACTCTTAAGAAATTTTAACATGAGCAGACCGCCCATAAGAACTAGATTACTTGAAAAATCTTCGTATTTTTCAATTAGGAAAGTCACCCATCACAATGAAAGCTTTGAGTTTTCACCTAGGCAGGTTACCTATGAGAATTAGACCAACCTGGAAAAAAATTATCATATCTTTCATCATTGGGTAGGTCACTCATTACAATGAAATCAATGAAAGGAAAAAAAAACCAAAACTTCGAGTTTTTCAAATAGACAGGTTGCCTAAAATAATTAGACCACTTTAATTTTTTTTATGTATTTTTCACCAAACGGGTAGGTCGCTTAGAACAATTAGATCATTGTTGAAAAATCTCTGTATTTTTCAACAACGGGCAGGCCACCTAGAACATTAGACCACTTCTGAAAAATCTATGTATTTTTCACCCACGGGCAGGTCGCCTAGAACAATTAGACCACTTTCAACAAATATTTGTATTTTTCACCAATGGGCAGGTCGTCTGGAATAATTAGACCATTTCCAAAAACTTTGTTTGATTTTTTATTGACAAGATAGGTCGCCTTTCAAATGACTAATTTCTTGATTTCAAAATCACTCGGCGAAGGACATTTGTTAATCTACTACTTTCAAAGTTTTCAAGATTCTTGAAAAAAGCAAAAGTTTTTTTCCATGTCTACTTTTCTTTATAAATTTACTATGCAAAGCCAAAAGAAAACAAAATTTTCCAATGTCTTTGCATCGTGAATATTATAAAGAGGGGGTAACTTTCATAACCCAAATTTTTATTTTTTAAAAAATAAATAAATTAAAAATAAAAATATAATTTAAGAATGAGAACAAGACAATATGAGATGAAAGTTGAAGGACTAATAAGAATGGAATTATAAATTTAGGAGTCATTTTGGTCAAAGATTGAAAGAATTGATAGGTTTATAGACTTAATTAAATTTTGATTTATTTAATTAATGCAATCAAGAGCTTAATTGAATAAAAACCAAAGTTTAGAGCCAATTAAGGACTGAATTGATTAAATTGGAAACCAAGGACTGTTTTGTAAATGTTGCGAAATCCATGGGTTCAATTGCAGTTGATCCAGGGGTAAAATTAGAAAAAAAAAGATCTCTATAAGGACCTAATTGCTAAATGTCAGAAGTTCAAGGGGCAAATTGGAAATATCCCTTTAAGGTGACATTGTTTCAAAGAAAAATCTTCTTCACCTTCTTCATTCATGAACCATGTCTTCTAGCTGCCCCACAATGCATTACTCCTGCAATAACAATGGTCGGTCGCCTCATTATCTGGAGGCGACCGCGTGGCATTCTCTAGCTTTATAAAAGCCAGAGAAACGCCACGAACAATGAGGGGGAGTGAGAAAAAGACAGAGGACGGATGAAGGAGAAGAAGACACAAATAAGGTGGGAGAAAAACACGGGTGAACGAACAAAAAAAACTAGAAAATAAAGAACACAGACACGAACAAACAAGAAGGAACAAACACGAGAACAGGAGACCAGAGGACAGAGAGAACGAAAAAAAACTAAGGGATGAACGAGAGGAGAAAACACAGAGAAGATACATAGAAGATAGAGAACAAGAAAAAAATAGCAGAGAGAGAAGGGGACGAAGAGGAAAACACATAAAATAAAAAGAATGGAAAAGAAGATGACAAAGCAGAAAAAGACAGGTGGGAATTCCAGAATCCTAGCAAGGAGCCCGTAGCGTTTCATCCAGAACATCCCCTAGGTAAGTCTTCTTTCTTCCCCCGCTATCAATTCAATTCACTTGACGCTGTTACCTTGAATTTTAATTAACCATCTCCTATAGCAAGCATGTGTGAACATTTCACACACGTCTGCTGACCATGGCCAGTCGAGTCATTGGCTTGAGCTGTTGGGTCTAGCCTAGCTTGTACGGGCTGAGCTGGACCCAACAAAAAAAAAAAAACAGAAAATAGTGAATCTTGGGCCGAGTCTGTGTCTTAGGCCCAGCCTACCCAATTTGTATTGCACTAAGGGTGTGTTTACCCCTTTTATTTCATTTAGAAAATAGTGAAAGCTAGGCTGAGTCTGGGCCTCAAGCCCAACCAGCCTAATTTGTATTGCGCTAAGGGTGTGTTTGGCAAAACACACCCTTATGTCTTACCCTTTTTATTTCATTCTCTTTTGTTTTGTTATCTAGCCAAACAGACCCCTTTTGGTTATAAGAAAATTCCAAAAAAATTGTGAATCCTTTTGAATTTATTTGTGGGCCTCTCGTGTTTTTTTCCTAATGATTTCACTATATATTTAATTTGTGAATTTTTACTGTGAAATGTAAATCTGGTATGCGATACATACGTGTCTTTTTTCATAAAAAATATATAAAAATATATGTATGATTTTCTTTTAATTCATTTTACTGGTTTATTCACTAACGTCAGAGTCAGGATTACCATTTTTTGTGTTACGTAATATTTGCCAAAGCCAGAGTTAGATGTATTTGTAACTAAATATTCATTGGCACCAGAGTCAGGAATATTACAAGTAGACCATTGGTAATACAACAAACCTTTAGCAATTTAAGATAAAAGAAGTAACGCAGCCTAACTCAGGTAAGACGTTTAAGGGGTGCTTAACCAGTTCTGTACCATAAAATTTCTGTTGACCAATTAGGATTCTTAGTGACCATAATACTTGGTGGCAACTCCTTAAATAAGACTCCCCCCCAAGAACAAGATGCTAGATATATTTTTTTTTTCCGCAAATTTAATTTTTAAAGGTTGTTGCGATGTCGTGTACGACAATATTCATGACGGTTTTTCTTTCTTATTTTCTTCCAAAATGGTCGAAACCTATGTCTTTTCTCTACCAAGTATACTTGTGTTTTTACCATATCATATCATCTATTTTCTCATCTTTTATAACATGGTATAATGTGTTCTATGCATTTTAATTTATGAAGTTCTACGAAACATGTTTAAGAAATATATTCATTTCCATAATCTTTTCTAGTTCATCACAATGTTGTCAAGTAGTATTCAATTAAGTTTAAGTATGATTTTCCTTCCTAAGCTTTCATGGTGGCCGAAATATAGAACATTCATACCGAGTGTTCATTTCATCATTCCTAATCATATCATTCCAAATCATAAAACACAAGCTAGTAACTAATCTCACATTATACATGAACTCAATTTCTACTATCTTATTTGTTTCTCTAAGGATGTTCATCATATAAGGGAACTTCCTTCATTTTTTTTCCTCTTTCCCGAACCATAATGTCTTCATTCCTTCAAGTTTACTCATGTAAATTATCACTTCTATTACAAACATCTTTATGTTATCATGCAATAATCATACATCAATCCTCTAAGTTCATAATCAAGTAAGCTCTACAACTCATGATGCAAAACAAGGATATTAACATTTCTAAAATTTTGTTTTAGCTTAAGCATTTTATCCTAAGTGCTTGTCAAGGTCACAACTAACATATTGTATCATCTCATTCTCATTATATCCTCTTTTCACCTTTTCAATAGGTTAGCCTTAGCTAGGGTTTTCTGTTTAATATATATCAATTTCTTTTGTTATAGAATTTGAAATTATACTCTTATCATCCCAATCTTTTGTTATAGAATTTGAAATTATACTCTTATCATCCCAATCTTTTAACCTCTCCATTTAGCTTTTCATAATCAAGAGATGCAAGAACCCTATGTCACCTTATTTAGGGTTTACTTCTCATTTTACCTCATAGTCTCAAAACAACAAATACAAGAGTAAGGATCACCTTTACCACATGAATTTAAATAGAATTTAGGGGAGTGCTTTGGTGGTTTTCTTCTTCTTCCTTTTAGTTTTTCTTTTCTTCTTCACTGATGTTCCAGCCACCCTCCTATCTTCCTCATCCCTTCAATGTTTTCATTTTTCTTTCACTCTTCAACTCTTCTCGCACTTAAGTATTCAAGGAAGGTGACATGCAAGAGGTGTTTTGGTGGAAATTATGCAAGAGAGGGGGTTGTTAGGGTTATTTTGTAGGACCATGGGAAGAGGAAAATCACCTTTTTATTCTCTCAATGTATTTATACTCTCTCTTAATGAGGGTAGGTCATGTTCGGATGTTGTATATTCTTATCCTAATATCTTTTAGGTTATTCATTGACTAGTCCCCTCATGTTTTCTCCTGGGTATTTTAATGGTTCAATTCTTTTTTCTTTTTTTGACAGGGATTTATAATTTGCTAAACTGAAACATGCAAAAGAGCTTTATACTTCGTTACATTATTGGAGGATGGAAATTCCAAACAAATTGAATGTTCCAAAATTTATGCCCAATGACTATTTAACATAAGCCATGCTCCGCTACCGTTAGTGTTTGATTCTTCATCAATATACAACATCCAAGGGTCAGTAGGGAATTGGTTCTTCGCTAATTCAATTTCAATCTTTAATAGAGATTGCTTGGTGAAGGAGCATTTTACAATGATATTAGCTAAGATTGGCCTTTGATAGTTGTTCTAAGCTGATATTGGAGTCCATACTCTCCCATCTCAATAACCCATTTAACTAGATAACCTGAGAGGCTAGGTTTATAGAGGATTTGCCTCAAAGGTAGATCAGTTAATACAATAACTTGATATGCTTGGAAATATGGTTTCAATTTCCTATCAACATAAAACAATGCAAGGGTCACCTATTCAATCCTTATTCATCTTGTCTCTGCATCATAGAGAACCTTGCTTATATAATATACTAGTTTCTATATTCCCTCATCTTCTCATATCAATACTGCACTAACTACCTAGTTGGTAGGCCCCAAGTAGAAAAAAAGTTTTTCTTTTTTTTTCTAAGCTGAGAAAAGATTTTTAGAGAAGATAAATGGAGCTTGAGTGTTTTAAAGTCTTGTTAGTACTTTAAAGTCCATTCAAAATTAGAGATATTCTTTAAAGAACGCTATCTAAGGTGAGAAATGAATATGTTGAGAGCTACAATTCTTCCTGTTAGCCTTTGGACCTCTTTTACTGATAAAAAAAGAGTCATATTCATGATAGCTTGGTTTTTCTCTGGATTAGGCTCAATGCCCTTACTACTTATAAGGAAACCCATAAATTCCCCTCCTTTTATGTTGAATGCACATTTGCTAGGATTTAAATTCCATCTAGTGTTGTTATAGAATATAGAAGACCTTTTGCAGATCTTGGAGATGTTACTCAAAAATCATACTCTTGACCAATATATCATCAATATAGGCTTCCATGTTCCTGTTTATTTTGATTCTTGAAGACTTTGTTCACCATCTTTTGATATGTAGCTCCAACATTCTTTAAAATAAATGGCATGGTTCTGTAGCAAAATATTCCTTGGTCAGTGATGAAAACAGTTTTCTCTTCATCATCAGGATGCATTGGGGTTTGATGATATCCAGAATTTGCATCCAATGGACTTAAGTATTCAAAAACAGCAATAAAGTCAACCAGACGATCTATCTTTGGCAAAGGAAAGTTATATTTAGGGCATGTTTTATTGAGGTTAGCAAAGTCCACACACATTTACCATTTTCCATTGGATTTTTTTCACCAAAACAACATTAGTAAGCCATTCAAGGCACATCACCTCCCAAATGAATCTTGCCTCTAACAACTTGTCATCTCCTCTAAGATAGCTTTCTGTTATTGCCCTCTAGAATTTCTTTTTGTTTACCTAACTGGGAAGAAGGAAGAACTAATGTTCAATCGATGAGAGGTCATTGTAGGGTTGATGCTTGACATGTCTGATGGCTTGAATGTAAAATTTGATTTTTGGATATTAAAGAGCTTTGACAATAATTGATATTGTCTTGGTTCTAGAATGGAGCCAACCTTTTTTATCATATCTTCATTCTCACCAATGCTTACTTTTTTCAATTCTTTTGAGATTTAGGTTCTAACCTTTGTTCGTTTTTTTAAGGACCTTAGCTAGTCTAAAACCAATGACTTCTTACCTTTTAGACAAGTTGAGGTACACCTCCTTGAGATTAGTTCGTTTCTCCTCATAGTAGCCACTCATTTGTCTGTAAGGAATTTTATAATTAGATATTTATTACTAATCACTGCATTAATTTCATGGAAAGAGGTCTACCAAAGATGACATAGTAGGAGAGGTTCGTCTTGATCACCATAAAGGTCTAGTATAATGTACAGCATTTAAGGTATATCCCCATAGTCACTATGATATCTAGAGCATCTTCTATTAGCACTCATTTCCCCTCAATCCTAAATAAAGGGTGTCTTCACTAGAATCAACCTAGAGGATTCAATACCCATCTAAATCATAACATCTTCTAATATGATGTTTACAGTATTTTCATCATCCACAAGGACCTTATGTACATTGAAGCTTGAGAGTATGATGGAAATAACAAGAGTGTCTTCATATAAAATAGTCACACATTCTTTATCCTCATACATAAACATAATTGGTACATGCCAATGGTTCTGAACTCTTATAACTAACACTTATTTCCCATAAGATTTTTTGCGTTTTCTTTTAACTTCACCAATTAAATTTCCTCTCATAATGACATTAATTTCTTGAAAAGACCTGTAAGAAGGCTCGGCTTCTATTCCTTGCTGCCATATCTGTTTTTTCATAAATTATTGGAGATGGCCTTTAGCTATGAGCCTCTATATTTCTTTTTTAAAGGCAAAGCATTGTTTAGTGTCATGTCTTTTATCCTTATTAAAAAGGCATTACTTCTTTTTATTTCTCTTCTTTGCATCTCCCATTATGAGTGGTGGATATTGCATATATTCCTTCCATTATATTACTATGAGTACCTCATCCCTAGTGGTGTTTAAGGGAGTGATCATCAATTATGGGTATACCAGTCTATTTCGTGTGGGAATCCTGGTATTACCTCTAAAAGTTTGGGTATCTCGAGGATGATGCCTATTATCTTGCTTTGGAAATCCTCTAAACAAGGATATTCTTGTCGTGGAACACTTGTGTTTTCTTCACAAATATGATTCTTCATGGTTTGCTTTACACTAAAAAGGTTTCTATCAGGTAGCACTCAGAGATGTTCCCATATGGAGTAGTTATGTATTCCATTAATCAAGGCTTTTGTTACTACTGGTTCTAGTTGGTTTTCCACCTTCAACATCTATTTATTAAATCATTTCAAATGATCTCTAGTGCTTTCTCATTCTGATTGAGTAATGGAGAAAAGTTGAGTTAAGCTCTTTTTAGTTGAAATGCTCATACTGAAGCAAGCAATCAATTTGCTGCATAAGTCTGAAAAGCTGGATATGGATCCTAGCTTCAAACTACAATACCAAGTAAATGTAGAACCCCTAGAGATAGTAGGGAGTATTTTGCATATGGCACTAGAATCATAGATAACTAACTCCAAGTTTCTCCTGACATTTTGTACAT
>Ga0325403_1004027_pt1 | contig 13573 bp, 8 predicted proteins | sample PopdelMetagenome_19_FD_205665 | JGI IMG/M metagenome (GOLD analysis project Ga0325403, IMG submission 205665) | Populus deltoides microbial communities from Bellville, Georgia, United States - Xylem-PdKOR-R4 | ecosystem: Host-associated > Plants > Phyllosphere > Stem > Wood/Secondary xylem...
AATATTTTTAGATTGTTTTAAGGTGTTAATGTTAAAAATAAAATTTAAAATATAAAACAAATATTTTAAAAAATAACTATTAATGTATAATTAAAATTTAATTGATGGATTGACGGAAATAATAAATATATCATAAATTGGTGTTTAAGAAAAGAGAAATTTTACAAACCTAGGGCTGTTTAAATTACTTGTTAAAAGGAAGCAAATAAAGCATTTCTATTGGTCACTCAACAGAGTACGCAGGTGGCGATCCTCATCACATTTCTCTAACATTCACAACCGCTGATCACATTAAGATCCACGGTCCAGAAAGTCTCCACAAAGAGAGGTAAGGAGCTCCATAAGATGAAAAACGAGCCCGCCTAAAAGAAGCAATCCTATTGGCTGCATCACGTGCACGCGGATCTCCATCTCCACTGCCCATTAGCTTACCGATCAACGGCTCAAATCCCATTTCACTGTCTCCCTCCATCCTCTTTCACCTCTCCCCTTGCCCTATAAAAAACCCCAGAACCTCCTACACCTACCCACGAAAAACTCTCAAGTACCATTCTTGGCACATCTTTTTGGACACTAGAGGTAGATTGTCATCATTTGAGACGAGAAGAACTTCTAAAACTGCCGGTTGTCGAGAGCTTTTAGGCGTGTAAGTTTCTATCCAGCAGGCTTTTTATGTCTTTGTCAATTGCTTTTAGAGTAAAATTAACGGAATTTTATGAAAACTACAAGGGTAATAGTGGGAAAATTGTAATTATAAGAGTAGAAGTAGAACAATGATGAATCTGTAAGGATAATTATTGAGGTTTACCCTTTTATTTTCCAGGAAGACACCACTAATTTGCATTCCATAATCAAACATAAGTGAAAAGCTTGTCGCTAAAAACCCCTCAGAAACTGAAATTTTCGAGTCCAAAACTTGGTAACATATAGAACTGGATGCCAGTTCTATATGTTAATTGTTTTAATGCATATTGTTTTGGAGTCCTAGGCTTTTTATGTCTTTGTTAATTGACGTCCATGTCCGAAAACGTTGACGAGGAATTTTGTGTAGAATTAGAAGAGGTGCAGAATTGCAGGAAAAAAAGTAGCAGACAAGAAAACTCTTCAGAAAAACTTCAGAATTTCACAGTTTGTGTAAGTGAGAGCTACCGAGTCCTTTTCGTTTTTTGTTCAGAAAAATGCTTGTAAGTTTTAATTTAGAGAAGCTATGGATTTTTAATTTTCAGCTCTTTCAAGTAGTCAAAGACATGCATTTATGTGAAACATTTACAATTAGGAAAAGAAAAAAAATCAGATTTGATTCCTTAGAGATGCTCTTATGGTTGTCTGGGAATCTTGTGTTTGATTGTGCATTCTTCATCTCCTTTTACAATTGTTATCGAAATTTTTGTAGCGTTTATCTAACAAATTGATAACTGTGATTCTAGCGAATGGCTAAGCACAAGACGAACGTTGCTGGAACATCAAGAGATCAGATGGATAGTTCGGTTGACATTGGCAAATTAGCAGTCTCCGTGCAAGGAAAGTTGAGCATCTTGCGTCCTTTCTCCAATAATTGTTCAATATTCAGAGTTCCTAAACGATTACGTGAGTTAAATGAAAAGGCTTACACACCTCATGTGATCTCCATTGGCCCACTTCACCACGGATAACAAGGGCTCAAAAAAATGGAAGAGCATAAGAGACTGTACCTGACGGAATTTCTTGAATTGAGCGAGGTAAATGTGAAGGATTTTATTGCAGCTATTGCAAAGATGGAGGATAAATTGCGTAATTGTTATGCAGAAACCTTTGATAATCTAACTGCAGAGGAATTTGTGGAAATGGTGTTGCTGGATTGCTCATTTCTCATTATGTTCTTACTGAAGAGATGCTTCCCTGATCTCCGAAGTAGAAATACTGACCGCATATTCAATAAACCATGGATGAAAGAAGATATAAGGTTTGATTTGTGCTTGCTTGAAAATCAGCTTCCATTCTTCATTGTTGAGGACTTGTTCAAACTATCCAAAATACAGGACCGTCATGAGGAATATTCCATGATTAAGGTTACTCATGATCTCTTATCATGTGCATGGGGTTCATGGGCGCCAAAGGACATTTTGAACGAAATCAATTTGTCTGAAGCAGAGCATTTTGTTGACTCTCTAAGAATCTGTCAGAAGCCAGCAGAGCAGATGCAGCCAAAGAAACTTGAAACTCTAACCGCACCTAGTGTAGCGGAGCTCCATCGGGCTGGAATCAAGTTTAAGTTAGGGTCCAGCAAAAACCTACTCGACATAAAATTTGATGAGAATGAAGGGACGCTGGAAATCCCACAATTAGAGATAGGCAAACGTACAGAAATCCTATTTAGAAATCTCCAAGCCTTTGAGCTATGCAATTACGGTCGTAAAAAATATGTAAGAGACTATATTGCAATGCTCTCTTTCCTTGTCACCTCTGCTAAGGACGTGGAAATACTCGTCAAATACGAAATCTTAAAAAACTGGCACCATGATAACGATGCAGTTTCAATCCTTTTTCGCAATCTTTCCAAGGAAAATGTTATCAACGCCAACCGTTTCTACTTTTCTGGTGTAGTTGAAGATCTGAACAAGTACTACGGAAAGCGGGGGCACAACTGGGAGGCATTCTTGGAACAGAACAGTTTCCGCAATCCATGGACTATAATCTCTGTTGTAGCAGCTGCTGTTCTAGTCATACTCACTATCATACAGACTCTGCTCGATCATTCAAGTTGTTTCATTATGATAACTCAATTGTTTTGTCTGGCTTTAAGCCTGAAATTCTATAATATGCTGACAAGAGCATAGATTAAGGAATGTGTTCTTCAAGAGAGTATAGTACTAGTACTCTTCTTCTTGCTGTAAGTGCCTGTTGAAGCATTAGAATTGCTAAGACTTATTCGTGTTTATTGTTTAGTTGGTTACTCATTCTGTTAATAATGCCCTAGCTTGTAGGGTAATCAGTTGTTGTTTGAATTGGGTCCTAGATCCACTTACACGTTCTTAGGAGTTGTGAACGTGGAGTTTGTTTTCTGTTGATTTCCTTTTCCTTGTAACAGGCTTGTATAAAGCCATTGTTTTTGCAATTCAATAAAGTATCTTTTTTCAGCCAAAACTTGTAACTTCGTTCTGAGATCCAACAGTGCCGGACTTGAATTTGAGCAGAAAGATCAAAGCAGTCAGAACTCTTAACTCCGGTAGCATTTTAATTCTATTCAAACAAGTGTTTGGGAATCTTATCCACGTAGAATATTGGTGTATACTTATTTATCTTATCGAACGAAGCCTGTGTTCTCAAGTCGTGGTGCAGTTGCATAGATTGGTCCACGGTGCTGTTATTTCTGTTTCCCTACAAAATTAATTGATCTAGTTTCTTTAAATACATACAGAACATATATGAATCAACATTTTAAAAAAATTCAGTAATTGTTGATAGAATATGAACTTCAAATTGTAGATCAAGTCAATGATCAATATTTTAATCTTAAAATAATTTGTTGTGTACTCTTGCAGTTTAATTGCATTATTATTTTTTAGATATACTTTTTACGGTTAATTTAATGTTTTTTGATTTAAATATATATATATTTTTTTTATTTTAGATGACACAACTTGATGTTTTAAAAGACACAATTCTATTTTAAAATAATATTTAAAAAAACACAATTTCCCATTCATAGTATCTTGCAACAAAAATCCGAAACCAAAAGAACTGAAAAACCAAAATTAAAAAGAATTAGATATTTCATAGTTAAGAGTAATATTAACAGGATTTTATGAAAACTATAAGAGTAGGAGTAGAAGTAGAATATTAATGAATCTATTACAAGGAAAATAATTGAAGTTCACCCTTTTATCTTACAGCAAGACACCACTAATTTGCATTCCATAATAAAACAAGAGTAAAAAGCTCGTCACTAGAAACCCCTTGAAAACTAACACGGATAGAAATAATTAACCACAAATTAAGATTGTAAGGTAATCAGGAAAGACTATACAAAAGAAGCTTGAGAAAGCTTAGCCCTACACAATTCTCATAATAGAAGGAAAAATACTTTAAATTTTATTCTCAATAATCAAAACTTAATATTACACCTTTCCATCCCAAAGGTGATAAACCATATAAAAAATCTCAATAATGATAAAAGTTTATTATTTGCTGCAAACTAAAATAAATTATCTCAATAAAATGGGCTTGAATTAATTATTTGATTTCTTGCGAATATTATTTTGGTATTTCAGTTTGTTTTTATCAATAGTGATTAATTATACGTTCTGGTTCTGAACTGAGCAAGCGATTATCTGAGTTCAATAACAGGACGGAAATTGTTGGAAGATCAAGTACTGATCAGCCGATAATGGATCAGAGCGATGAAGTTTCACTTGATATCAATGAGATAGCCAATTCTTTGAGGGAGCAATTGAAGATCAAGAAGGCTTTCTCCCCGGCATGCTGCATCTATAGAGTCCCCGAACCATTGCGGGAGTTAAATGAGAAGGCATGTGCACCTCGAGTAGTCTCTATAGGCCCAATTCACCATGGTAAAGAAAATCTAAAAGCTATGGAAGACCACAAAATAATGTACCTGCAACAATTTCTTGAGCAGAGCAAGGTAAGTGTTGAGGATTTAATTAACATTATCATGGAGAATGAAACACAATTACGTGATTGTTACGCAGAGACCATTGATCTTAGAACGAAAGAATTCGCAACAATGATCGTACTGGATGCTGTCTTCATTATTATGCTCTTACTGAACATGAAGTACATTTATGAAACTAGACATGATCACATTTTCTATCGTCCATGGAAGTTTTTTGACGTGATGTGGGATATGTGCTTGCTTGAAAATCAGCTTCCATTCTTCATCCTCGAGAAGTTGTTTGAGCTAACCAGCGTAGCTGCCAATCCTGATAATTGTACCCTTATTGAGCTTACCTGTCTGTTATTACAAAAAATAATGCATGAATGGGTAAAAGAAGACAGTTGGAAAAAACTCAATTCCTCTGAAGTCCTACATTTCGTTGACTTTATAAGAAAGTGCCAGCAGCCTACGGTGCAGAACCGTCAAGAGCGAGGAACAGGTATTTTAAGAGCACCCACTGCAACGGAGCTCCATCAATCTGGAGTGAAGTTCAAGCATCCAGAAAAAAGTTCACTATTAGACGTAAGTTTCAGTAATGGGATTCTAGAAATTCCACAGCTAACAATACATGGCCGTACAGAAATCTTATTCAGAAATCTCCAGGCCTTTGAGCAATGCCATTGTATATCTGAGGATAAGTTCGTAAATGAATATATTGCTTTCATCAGCTGCCTCGGCAGTGCTCCTAAAGATGTGGAACTACTTGCTCATAATGAGAATTTGAAAAATCTTGGAAACAGTGACCGAGCAGTGTCAAATCTCATTTTAATTCTTCAAAAAGAAAGTGATGTCAGTGTAGATGGTTTTCTTTCCGGTGTCTGCGAAGAGCTGACTTTACATTGCAGAAAGAGCAGGCACAAGTGGAAGGCAACCTTGAAGCAGGTTTATTTTAACAATCCATGGACTGGCATCTCTGTTGCTGCTGCTTCATTTCTCCTTATTCTTACTGTCATACAGACGGTGTGCTCTATCCTTCAATTACGATAAATATTTAATCCCTTTGTACTGTTTTCCCCCCTTATGATTGCAATGTAATTAAAATCCGAATTAAGTAATAACAGATCTTTTTCGTTTCTTGTTTTCCTGATCTTGTTGCATAATAAATTAATCCCCCTCCTAAGGAAAATAATATGCGACCATCTCCTTTCCTCTATAACACCTAAAGAACCAGCCGTCCCTGCCAAAACACTTACACAGCATCGAAATCCAACCACACCAATACCCTGTCACCATCAACCTTGCCTCATACACCGTCTCAGATTTACTTTGAGCGATTCTCCTCTTGGTTAGATTATCAAACCCTCCGCAGAACTTTTAACAAATATGGCGTAGTAATTGTTATGTACATATCACGACGACACAACAGAAGAAACTGGAGGTCTGGCTTTGTTACAATGCAAACAGATTCTGAACAACAGGATCGCCTTGGAAAGCTTAATGGAATATGGTTTGGGTCTTATGGTCTACGTGCAAATTTGAAGCGGTTTCAACAGGGGAAACAGATTCCCAGCATCGGATTCCGATAAAAAAGCATGTTCAGCGTGTATCAGTACCAGTCAGGGAGTGCGACTGCAGAACTTATTCTATGGTCGTGGGAAAAGGGAAATTCAGCAGTGATTCAGCAGCTTTATCCATACATGTGCTTCAAAACAATTTTCCTTTTATTTTCTATTTCTTTACTTGTAATATTTCCTCTCTTTCTTTTTCATAACATCATCAAATTTCATTAAACTCAAGAAATTAAACACATCATTATAGACTGTATCCAAGGAACATATTTTTGTTATTCTATCTTATATAAATATGTTTTATATTATTAATCGGAATTTATAATATATTTTTATATAATTAAAACGTGATAATAATGATAATAATAATTGAAAGATTTATGATAATATAATTTGATTATTATTTAAAAATATATTTTATAGAACCATTTAAGTTAAAAATATTTTTTAATAATTAAATTAACTTCATAGATTGATTTGTAATATATTTTATACCTCATAAAATAAACATCATTTTTTTAATATGATAGGAGCATATTTTGATGGCTATATAAAAATATTTTGTAGAAATTAAGAACAAATTCATATTTTTAATAAGAATCTCATGATTATAATATTTTTATAATTTCTTTTGTAAAATATTTTTATTCATGAGTTTTATTTTTATTCTAAATTTATTTATCAAATATTAAATTCATTAATTAAACATAAATAAATATTAAAGATAAATAATGTCTTTATTGATAAAATTAAATATCATTTTAAATTAAATCAATTAAAGATATCAAATATATGTTTCGGTTACCCTACCTACACCAAATGTTCTTCAAAAAATAAAGTATTAAATATTTAAAAAAAACAAACTCTTAGATTTTTTTTCTTAACGGTTCAAGATCAAAGCCACAAAACACCGCATGTCAGTGGCACTAGTTGGGATGATAATATTTTATTTTATCTTATAAAAAAACTTTGAGAAATCATATAGCTTCGAATTTTTCCCACCATTGAATAAGGGCATGGAAATTCTATTTTGAAAACGACAAAGATAGGGCAGATGAATATACAAATCCAATTATTCACATTGTTTTAAGAACTCTTTTTAAAATTAATATCATCATCACGACAGCTTTCATGAATTATATAAAATCCAATTGTAAGAACAATGTAATGTAAAATAAATTATACAACTTTATTTATACTAGTTCTGAATTTAAAATAATTAAGAAAATGATTATTATAGAAAATCACATGAATGAGATTCTTAAATTAAACAATTTTTTAAATCTTAAAGATTAAATATATATTACAATAATTACATGTATCGGATTGCTCCTTCGAGTTTTTTTCCCAACATTGAATAAGGGTCGTCACCGTGTATACAAATTCAAGGAACATATCTAAGCAGTTAAATTTCTAAATTATAGAATTAATTGTAAAAATATTTAAGAAAAACGAATCCAATTTTGAAACATAAAAACGTGTTCAAAACTTAAGAATTGATTATTATTTAAAAAATATTTATAGAACTATTTACGCTGAAACAAACTTAATTAATAAATTAAGTTTACAGATTGATTTGTAAAGTATTTTATATCCTATGCAGTATTGTACATGAAATAAACTTCATTTAATTGAAGAAAAAGAATTAAAGATAAAGATTACTATTGTAAAAGCTGATCTCGAAAAGGTTTAAAATATTGGAAAATGTCATCAATGTAGATAATTATAGAGATAAAACTTGCACAGAGCTTTTATACAAGTCTTGCATTAAAATTGTACCCGTATTTTTAAAAAATTAATTTCTTTTTGTTTTTTTTTAAAAATTATTTTTTGTATGTTTTAAATCGTTCACTACAAGATTTCACAGTTTTACCAACGGAAAACTTCCGTCGGTGTGTGATTAGAAGTTCGTCGGTGATTTTTTTACCGACGTCATCACCGACAGATTACGTTTGTCGGCTTTCCTTTCATCGGTGATTCCCCATTCCGTTGCTATATCGGTTGGCAAAACAAAAAAAATCATTTGCCAATGGTTTTACAGATGGAATTTGCGCGCCAAAAAAAAAGATTCCCGCTTTAAATATACCGACGGGTTTTTAGTTCGTTGGTGATATCGTGATTTACCGACGGCTAGGCTACTAGCCGTCGGTAAATCTGTCAGTGAGTGTATAAAATATCGACTGAATATATCCGTTTGTAAATTCGTCGGTAAGTATGGCAGTTACTGTTAAATGCCGACGGATTAATTCCGTCGGTAAGTCCATTGGTGAGTGTTTAAAATACCGACCGAATTAATCCTTCGGTAAAACCCTTTGTAATATTTTTTTTTCTAAATTTGTTTTTAAAAAATTATTTAGGATATATAATATAAAACTATATAAATTAATTGTAATACAAACCAATTATGCAAATAAAATTTATATTAAACATAAAAAAAAATCAAAGTTAAATAATATTAATTACAAACTGAATATGTTTCAAAAAAAAATTAAATGAAGTTTTAAAGGTAAATAATTTTTATTACAAATTAATATAAATGTGGAGCTGGAGGACGAGGAGGAGATCTTGGAGGAGGAGGCTGGTGGTTATACGACCAAAAAGGATTAGGCGCACATGTTCCACTCTGTGTTGCCATGTTCATGACCATTTCGCGAAGCTGTTCATAAACCGCTTTTTATTGTGCAGACTCCGCTCTTTGTTCTGCATGAGACGCTTTGAGTTGCGTATACTCCGCTGATAGGTGGTAGTATTTTTCGGTGAACTGAGCCGTGTGTTGCTGCAAGGCCACAAACTCCTTAGATTGAAAGCTTGATATTGATTGGGAGCTCCCAAAGGTTGAAACACTACGGGTCGACCGCAAGTTATCGGCCGTAGTGTTGGAGAGCCCGTAAACCCGATTTTTATCGGGTCCACCTGACGATCCAACCTCCAGCCACAAATCCGAATCGAATTCCGGATGGATCAATATATCATCCCCATATCTCTCCCTCAACCGATTATTATAGATCTCTTGAAAATAAATACAAAAATAATTTTTCAAATATTATATTTCGAGAAACAAACATGACAAAAAGCTGTGTATATTACTTGTTAAAAGGAAGCAAATAAAGCATTTCTATTGGTCACTCAACTGAGTACGCAGGTGGCGATCCTCATCACGCTTCTCTAAACATTCACAACCGCTGATCACTTTAAGATCCACGGTCCAGAAAGTCTCCCCAAAGAGAGGTAAGGAGCTCCATAAGATGAAAAACGAGCCCGCCTAAAAGAAGCAATCCTATTGGCCACTTCACGTGCACGCGGATCTCCATCTCCACTGCCCATTAGCTTACCGATCAACGGCTCAAATCCTATTTCACTGTCTCCTCCCTTCCTTTTCACCTCTCCCCTCGCCCTATAAAAATCCCCAGAACCTCCTATCCCTACGCGCCAAAAACTCTCAAATCCCTAACCTCCCTTCATTTTCTCGAGAAACAATCAGAAACCCGACAACCCTATTTCCCAATTCACTTATTTCAACGGCACAAAGCAAACAGCAAGAAAATCAACCGGAGGAAAAGCCCCAAGGAAGCAGCTAGCCAACAAGGCAGCCAGGAAGTCAGCTCCAGCCATGGGAGAATAAATATTCTGGAAAAAGCTAATTATTATCAAAGAGAATCCTTTTCTTTCCATGGGAGTAATTGTAAAGGGGCAACGGAACATTTTGGAAGGTATGTTAAAGAGGGAGAGTCTGCCATTCTCGGCACACCTTTTGGACACTAGAGGTAGATTGTCATCATTTGAAACGAGAACTTCTAAAACTGCCGGTTGTCGAGAGTTTTTAGGTGTTTAAGTTTCTATCCAACAGGTTTTTTATGTCTCTGTTAATTGCTTTTAGAGTAATATTAATGAAATTTATGAAAACTACAAGGGTAATAGTGGGAAAATTGAAATTATAAGAGTAGAAGTAGAACAATGATGAATCTATAAGGATAATTATTGAGGTTTACCCTTTTATTTTACAAGAAGACACCTCTAATTTGCATTCCATAATCAAACATAAGTGAAAAGCTTGTCGCTAAAAACCCCCCAGAAAACTGAAATTTTTTAGTCCAAAATTGGGTAACATATAGAACTGGATACCAGTTCTGTATGTTAATTGTTTTAACGCATATTGTTTTCGGGTCCAATAGGCTTCTTATGTCTTTGTTAATTGTTTTAATGCATATTGTTATTTTCTTCCTGATGCTACATTGAATAACATTGAATTTATTTTAGCATTTTGGTATTTTGCCTTTATAGATTTATCAATGTTTCACTTTTATCCCTATAGTTTAAAATTATCCAATGTTTTCACATCTATCCCTATAGTTTATTTACTACCAAGTAACTTAAAAAAAGGTAGCTTTTCATAGTTTTTCTTACTTTTCAAGTTGACGTCCAAGTCCGAAAACGTTGACGAAGAATTTTGTGTAGAATTAGAAGAGGTGCAGAATTGCAGGAAAAAAAAGTAGCAGACAAGAAAACTCTTCAGAAAAACTTCAGAATTTCACAGTTTGTGTAAGTGAGAGCTACCGAGTCGTTTTTGTTTTTTTGTTCAGAAAAATGCTTGTAAGTTTTAATTTAGATAAGTTATGGATTTTTTATGTTTAGCTCTTTCAAGTAGACAAAGGCATGCATTTATGTGAAACATTTACAATTAGAAGAAGAAAAAAAAATCAGATTTGATTCCTTACAGATGCTCTTGTGGTTGTCTGGGAATCTTGTGTTTGATTGTGCATTCTTCATCTCCTTTTACAACTGTTATTGAAGTATTTTTTAGCATTTATCTAACAAATTGATAATTGTGATTCTAGCGAATGTCTAGGCACATGATGGATGTTGCTGGAACATCAAGAGATCAGATGGATAGTTCGCTTGACATTGAAAAATTAGAAGTCTCTGTGGAAGGAAAGTTGAGAATCTTGCGTCCTTTCTCCAATAATTGTTCAATATACAGAGTTCCTAAACGATTACGTGAGTTAAATGAAAAGGCTTACACACCTCAAGTGATCTCCATTGGCCCACTTCACTACGGAAAAGAAGAGCTCAAAGGAATGGAAGAGCATAAGAGACTGTACCTGAGGGAATTTCTTGAATTGAGCGAGGTAAATGTGAAGGATTTTATTGCAGCTATTGCAGAGAGGGAGGCTAGATTGCGTAATTGTTATGCAGAAACCTTTGATAATCTAAGTGTAGAGGAATTTGTGGAAATGGTGTTGCTGGATTGCTCCTTTCTCATCATGTACTTTCTGATGAAAATTGTTCACTTAATTGCATCCTTCAAAGAGGTGGTTTTTGTTCATGACCCAAGAGAAGTAAATTTTATAGCAGACTCGCTAGCAAAACAAGGTCCGCACTGTTCTGTTGTATTTCTAGCTTGGCTTTAACATGCTTTTGAAGCTTTTATCATTAACATAATTTATTGTTCTTCCTCTACCTTTTCTCCCAGCACAAAACACTCCGTACAGCTACTTGGGGTGTTTTAGTGAATTGCAGCCTTCTACTATAAAGATGAAGTAAGCTGAATCATCTCATTTCATCTATCTAAAACAATTGGATTTTTGCAAAATTCTTCTAGCTACTGCATTTTTAATTGTTTTTGTTAAATTTTTAATGCACTTAAAGAAGATTCCAGAGATTAATTCTAGAAAATACTACAAACTACAAGTTGTTGGGGAATCCTGGCTCCCCCATGCGCGGACCGGGGGTGTACTGATAGTTGCTCAAAGGAGGCTAAGCACACTGAGACACATATTTAACGTGGTTCGGCAAAACCGCCTACATCCACGGGAGAGTCCATATTATCTAAGAGATAGAGAAAGGATTACAACACAATACATGGAGGAGGAGGATCACTTCACTCAAACTCAACTCCCAGCTTTTATTGCTGCACTTGCAGCTGCTGCCATTGCAGCCTTTCACTCTCTCTTGGTCTCTCTACTGCACTCACAGCTCTCTTTCACTTTTGCTCTCTCACGTATGCCTATAAATAGGCAAGTATGGTGGCTTCTCTTCTTCAACAACAACAGCTGCACATGGGTTTATACATTTGTCAATGGTGGGTGCAATTACCATTGACAAATGGTAACCCTACTCCTTAGGGTAGGTTGCCCAATAATGGAAAATCCCAACAATCACCCCCTTTGACATTTATATGGGCAATTGTCCTCTTGCTTCTTCAGCACAAACTTGTATCTTGCAGCTCTTCAAAGCTTACCATTCCGAGAGCGTCTGTGGCCAAGTTTACAGGTACTCGCCAAACCTTTCAATCACCAGAGTCACCAAAGCACACCTTTTCTCACATAAAAAGATTACTACAACCAGATGGTCTGTCACTTCACATCTGAAGAGTGTTAACGCTTGTCTCTGGGACACACTACATTCCCCTTCGAGCGTATCAACCATGTTCGGTCCGGAATGATTCATCAAGCCTCACACCAAGGCTTACAACACCCCATCAAACGGAAATTTCTATTTCCAAGTGCGACAGTCATTATCTGAGTATCTCAATATGATCACGAGCTCACCACTCTTCCAAGAGTCTACTCATCCAGGAGTTGCGTCTGCTCTCTGTTCCACCCTAGGAACCACGCCTTACTTCTCCGTGAGTCTCTGACTCTTAGTCGTAAGAGTCCAGGTAGCTCTCCACCTTCACCTATGGGGGCAGCCCATTAAAGGTTGATCCATATATGTCTTGATATTGAGTATTACAATGCCTTCACTGAGCTCACCACCTTGACAAGAGTCAACTTGTTCCGGGAACCTGCGCATGCCTTCTGCTCCTTCATAGCAGCCGCGTCTTAATGCTCCACAAGTCACACACTTATTGTCCAAGGCAAATGTCTTCTAGCTCATTGATCTTTAGCATGGGGGCAATATCCATAAAAGTCAATCCTGCATTTGTCTTTATATTTATCATAGCCACTTCATTAGCTATACACCTGTCCACTTATATCTAGCCATTACATTGGCTCTGGGGTTGTTCTGAACTGGGCTCATATCGTGGCCCACACACCTTCTCCTTAGGTGTCTTCGCCCGTCGTCATGCTGCGGTCTGAAATGAGGCTCCTTTCGCTGCCCTCACACCTTCTCCAAGGTGTCTTCGTCGGCGGTCTGATCCGGGCTCCTATCATGGCCCTCACACACCTTCCATCTAAGGTGTCTTCACCTTTCATAGGTGGCCGCATCCTCCTTCAGTTGAGATGCTTCAAAGTGGCTCCAAAAGTCTCTACCACCATGTGCACTTATGGGAGAGATTACTGCCACTGACTACATAGAAAGAGAAAGTTGCGGTATACTTCTCGCAATCCTCCACCTCAATTTCTATGTTTGGAGCTTCTGTGCCTTTCTGCTTGACAGCTCCACCTACACCAACTCTCTTTGGTGTCTT
>Ga0325403_1004028_pt1 | contig 13573 bp, 15 predicted proteins | sample PopdelMetagenome_19_FD_205665 | JGI IMG/M metagenome (GOLD analysis project Ga0325403, IMG submission 205665) | Populus deltoides microbial communities from Bellville, Georgia, United States - Xylem-PdKOR-R4 | ecosystem: Host-associated > Plants > Phyllosphere > Stem > Wood/Secondary xylem...
TAATAAGATTTACATTTTATGGTCTAAAATTATATTATTATAACATATTCAAGTCATTTAATAAACAAGACTCGGAAAAAAGAAAAAAAAGAAAGTGCCCCTGCACATTACTAAAAAAGGAAGTCGAATTCTTACATGTTTTTAATTGATTGGAGGAATTAAGATCAAGATAGCCATGAGATCTCTACTGCAAGAATTGCGACAATTAGTTGTAAAAAGAGAAAGTACTCCATTAATGGCATATATAATTTAGCAGTTACTTGAGCGAAAATCAAGAAGATGGCCTAAGAAAGAAAGTTAAAGGAACCCCTGGATTTTCTCATCTAGCATCCATTCTTCTCTATTTTATGTCAATGCTTCGTCTCCTCCCCTCTCTTCCAATTCTTCACGATTCTAATGGCTTCTAGAACCCTAAAAAAACTATCAGAAAAAGATCAACCCGTCCTTGCCAAGCCAAAAACTCAAAAGACCAGCAACGCTAAAGGTTCTTTATGGTCACTTTTTATGGTATTAGTGGCACCTCCTTCCCTGTCCTTGACCATAATATATTTGTTTGGTTCAGGCAGAAGGTACCGTGCCCTAGCCAAACCCTCTTGGTTTCCTTCTCTAACAATAATTCATTTAGGCTCTGTGGGTTCAACTTTTCTTATGAGCCTAGCAGCCTGGCTAGTGTGGACTAATGATGGGTTTCATGTTGACTCGGATGCGTTGCCTCTCTACATTGCTCAAATCTCTTTGAGTATGGTCTGGGATCCTCTTGTGCTCAGGATTGGAGCAGTTTGGCTTGGATTTCTGTTCTCCATGCTTAATTTGGGGACTCTTCTTGCATGTTACTGGGCCTTTGGCAAGGTTAATCCATTGTCTAAAAAGTTTGTCAAGCCTTGCTTGACGTGGGTGGCATATCTAACCCTAGTCACATTTGATCTTATGTTTCTTTGAATCCTGGTTTGTCAACATCATAGCCATGTGTTTGGTGGAAGTTTGAGATTCAATTTCTTGGATGACTGCTTTATTAATTCTGGAACTGCCCTTCTCCCCTGCCATGTTAACAAGTCTTGGTGCGTATTATACTCAGGACGTGTACAACTGCTCTCTCTCTCTCTCTCTCTCTCTCTCTCTCTCTCTATATATATATATATATATATATATATATAAGATGGATCTCTTCGTGGGAAAACATACAAAATCCTCACTTTCTTTTTTCTTTTAAATAAAGGGTTTTATTTATTTATTATATCCATCCCTTTTTTATGGTTTCAAAGAATGATTGGTGGAAATTTGCCAGTTATGTTTAAGCAATATTCAAGAACAACTTTCTTTTCTTAGCAGTTTGTACGCCAGGCAATTATTTCAAATTAAGGCATAGTTCTATTATAGCCATGTTAATTAGTCAACAGACTTATCACAAAAGCCAGACAGGTGCAGATGGACAGAAACAGATGTGTATCTCCTAATTTTGTAATGTGTAATCGAGCAGTGGGAGGACATGCATGGCTTATCTCTTTTTCACCTGTATTGCTAGCAAGCATGCTATGATGATGAGCCTGGTTTGCCTTTTACCTTTTTGGTTCTGAAAGAACGAAAGAGAAAAGAGGGTCTTCATCAGAAATGATAGAGTTTATAGTGGCAGTATTTCAATTTAGATTTTACTGGTCAAAGCTGCTACATCAAACCTTGGATAATCCCAGGTTTTCTAACTTTGTGTAGAATTGACATCTTTCTAATGGGCTACGATGATTTTTCCTGTCTCCTTGTTGTAGTCTAGTAGTTTTCCTGATAGTTTGTCAATAATCTTGAAAAGATTCTTACTTTCAGATGAATTTGATTTGCTTTGAGAAAGTATCCCCCTGCCATCTTCGTTGTATTTTAAATACAGTCTTGAGATCTCAATCTCTCCACACATTTACATCCAACTTCATCTTGCTGGCAGCCAAAATAGACGAAGTTTTCTTACTGCTCTGACCTTGATTGCTGCAAGACACGCCTATTGGAGACTTGACAGCATTAAAAACAACAGTCTTTTATATTTGATATATAGTTTAGTTGTTGGTAGAAACTTTGTCCTCAAACCATGGCCACATGTATGATTTAAGTTTTCTCAATTTTTTTTCCCAAAAATTTGATCAAGATAGTCATTTGATTCCCTGAACGTGCGAAGATGAAATGTATTTATTTGTTTATTCTCTCCCATTGCATCTTTCTTTCTTCTTCCTACCTTCTTCAGCTCCCACCCGACGATCTCTCTTGGCTCCTAAAATTCTGCCATTTCTTACCTATCTCTTCAGTTCAACAACTCAATATCTTAAATCTTCATGTCCTGAAAAGAACCCTTTAAAAACAAAGTCTTCAGATACAAAAAGCTTTGCATTTGGCTAACTTATAGCTCGCTGGAGCTAAAGATGCTGGACTGGTGCCTTGGAAGTTATCGGGACCACCTGTTCCAGAGACCAATGTGCCATGCCAAGGTCACCCTACTCTGCCTCTTCATGACCGCCATCGTCCTACTTGGCACAATTGGCGCCGGCAAGTTTGGCACTCAGGAGCAACACTTCAACTACCTCCGCAACAACTTCTACTCTTCTCGCAAGCGCGCCGAGCCACAGAAAGTTGTCATTGAATTGACTCGCAACAACAGCAGGAATGATACGAATACCAAAAGCGATGATCCAAATAGCTATGCCTCATTTGATATTAACAAGCTATTAGTCGATGAAGGCGAAGACGATGAGAATCCTGATTCGGACAAGCCATACAGTTTGGGGCCGAAGATTTCAGATTGGGACCAGAAGAGAGCTGAATGGCTAGGTGAAAACCCGAAGTTTCCCAACTTTGTTGGGCCTGACAAACCGAGAGTTCTGTTAGTCACAGGATCTTCACCGAAACCTTGCGAGAATCGTGTCGGCGATCATTACCTGCTAAAATCAATTAAAAATAAGATTGATTACTGCAGGCTTCACGGCATCGACATTTTTTACAACATGGCTCTGCTTGACGCTGAAATGGCTGGCTTTTGGGCTAAGCTGCCGTTAATAAGGAAGCTGCTGGTTTCGCAGCCCGAGATAGAATTCTTGTGGTGGATGGATAGCGATGCTATGTTTACGGACATGGCATTTGAGGTGCCGTGGGAGAAGTACAAGGATTATAACCTTGTGATGCACGGGTGGAAAGAGATGGTTTATGATCAAAGGAATTGGATTGGACTGAACACAGGGAGTTTCTTCATAAGGAACTGTCAATGGTCATTGGATCTTTTAGATGCATGGGCACCAATGGGGCCTAAAGGGAAGATTAGAGATGAAGCAGGGAAACTACTTGCCAAGGAGCTGAAAGGGAGGCCGGTTTTCGAAGCTGATGATCAGTCTGCAATGGTATATTTGCTGGCTACACAGAGGGATAAGTGGGGCGACAAAGTATATTTAGAGAATGCTTATTATTTGCATGGTTACTGGGAGATTTTGGTTGACAGGTACGAGGAGATGATCGAGAAATACCATGCCGGTCTTGGTGATGATCGGTGGCCTCTTGTTACTCACTTCGTAGGATGCAAACCTTGTGGGAAGGCGGGGGATTATCCGGTGGAGAGGTGCTTGAAGCAGATGGACCGTGCTTTCAATTTTGGAGATGACCAGATTCTGCAGATATATGGGTATGCTCATACTTCACTGGCTGCTTGGAGGGTTAGGAAGAGCAGTAATTAATCCACTTTAATTCAAGCAGTTTAGGGCATCAAAACCATTGCAAGAGAGGGTTCTGCTGATGCTGCATGTGCTTGCTTGCTTCCTAGCTGCTCGTGTTCTTCATTTAAGAATCTATCTATAGATTGTAGGAGTTGTTGAAATGTGTTTTTTTGAATGTCTTTCTTTCACAAATTCCAATCGATCTTAAATTAACCAACGATTTATGCAGTAAAATATCATCACTTATCCACGCATCATCGTAATTCCATTTCTTAATTATAACTATTTAACAATTATTAATATATAGTTTAATATTATGGTTATTATTTTTTTAAAAATATTATTTTTATTTTAAAATATATTAAAATAATATTTTTTTTATTTTTTAAAATTTGTTTTTAACATTAATTAATGCATCAAAATAATTTTAAAATAAATAAAAAAATTAATTTTAAAAATAAAAAAAAATTTCAAAGTTTTTTTTAAACGGACGGTTAGTTTTTTATTGTCATGTTATTTTTTATTTTTGCATTTTAAAAATATTTTTGAAAAAATTTAAATTTTTTTTATTTTTTTTAATTTTAAATTAATATTTATTTAATATTTTTAAAATATTTTGATATAATAATATTAAAAAAAATATATTTTTTTTAAATATAACAACAAGATTTTTAAAAAACTTAAAATAATCACACTACTGTAAAAACTATATGTGTTCATTTTTTTTATTATGAAAAGGAAAAGTAAAACTGTAATTTTTCCCAAGTTACAAGGATAAATTTGTAACAATACGCTCCCTCACACTTCTTTTGCGAGACCTGCTCATACTTCCACCTTTCCATAAATTCATTTCCCTCTCTCTCTCCGGTCCTGTTAATCGAACTCTCGGAAGGGCACAGAAGAAGCAAAAAAATGGTAAATCTTTCCGAATCCATAAATAGTACCCTCTTCGTGTTACACTCTATTAGGGTTTCTATGGTTATAAATTAGGTTATTTTTTTAGATTCAGTGAGTGTTGATTTTGTGATTTCTTTTTTTAATTATTGTAATCGTCAGATTTGTAGAGAATGTATTGTTCCAATGGGAAATCAGGAAATCTTGGTAAAAATTCTTTATTATGTTGGAATTATTTCGTTTATTGCTATTGGAATTTCTGCTGTTTGGCAGGATGGGCACGATGCAGATGATGCCAAAAAGAGCACTGCTGATATGACTGCTTTTGTGAGTTCTACTTACATTCTTAAGTGTATTCTACATAATCCATCCATTTTAGCTTCGATAATTTTATAAGATTTCATTGTTGTCTTAAGAATGATTTCTTGAACAAATGGGCCGTGTGAAAATTTTCCATGTATCATGCACTGTTATTCTATGGAGATATGTCTCTTGATGGTTTGGATCTGAGGCTTCCTTCTTTTTAAATTATTTGGATTCTTTAACTACAGTTAGTTTAGTTAGCGTCTGCTGGAGCGAGACAGTTAGGCCTATTATTATAAGCGCCTTTCATTTAGTATTATTTCGGTTAGTTTTGTGCCACGATTATGTGTGGAAAATGGCAACAGTGGATGGAGTTTATGGTTCGAGTGAATGAATGTTTGGCTTTAGCTGATCGTTTGCATTGCTTTTCTGCAGGTGCAAAATTTGCTTCAGCAGATGGTGAGTATCTTTTTTGCTAAATCTGTGATGATTTTCTGTTTGGCATTAGCAAATCTAAGGGAAGATGCATGAGTTGGTTATCTTTGCTTTTTGCAGCAATCCAGGTTCCAGACAATGTCTGACTCCATCGTTACAAAGAATATCCTTTTTCCCCCCTCATTTTTTCCCTAAATGCTTAGGGTGTTTGTATGAAAAGGGGCAGTTCCATTATTATTTGAGTAGCTTAATGCTTATTATGGGGATAAGTTTACACTTCTGTGAAATGACATTTGTGAGAAGTCCACTTGGTATATCATTAGTCTACTTTGGATGATATGCTATCTCACTTGCATATCGTCAGAGTTCTATGATTTGAAATCTGATGTAACTGTTTCCATCTGGGATAGTCGCCAAAAATCTTCTTTGTAAGGTTATAGTTGTGATGTCGAAATCAAAATTTTATTTTATTTTATTTTGACAGAATGTTCAAGGGTGTTTTCACTGTTTTAAACTACAAGAGAGTTTGAAATTTTCTTTTGAATGGTAGACTTTCTCTCAAATACCGTGGAAGACAAAATGGAACAATTTCACCTTCATGGAATTTAATTGGTAATGCTTAGAATATATTGCTTAATGTGGATATGATGCCAATGTAACCTATCAATGGTTTCCTTGACTGCGGGGTTACTCGATGAAATGGGCAACAGGATAGATGAGTTGGAGCAGAGCATCAATGATCTCAGAACTGAAATGGGGGTAGAGGGTTCCCCTTCTCCTTCTGTCCCTCCCAAGGTCAAGGAAGAACCCAAGCCAGGCAACGATTCTGCTTAAGTTCATTATATCATCTTCGAAAGCTATGAATTCAAGGAATACTTACTTCTTTGATCTCTTATTATTGTTGTTTTCTTTTTGGAAAAAAAAAAACTTATGGAGAGAGCATCCAATAGCTTGTTGCCTTGTTGATCTTTCTCTTTTCTTTTTTGTGTGTGGGGCAAGGGAATGGAATGAAACGGGAGTGTTAATGCTGAAATTTATGGTATGCTATGAAAGTGCTTATGGGTTTGAGAATTTAATTTGTCTTATGTGGTTGTGTAAGTCCTATGATCTGTTCCATTATCATCCTGGTACCACCATCTCAGTACCTGTGGTAGCATTTTGACAATGCAAGAGTAGGGGGCAGCATATGCGAATTATTTTGAACAAAATGGAGTTCTGGTCCACCATTGTGATGGTCCAAATATGCTTATGAATTGTGACCATGAGTGTGTGGTATGAGGTTCTCCAATAAAGATGGAGATTGCATGGTAATGAGGTCACATTGGCATAATTTGTCTATGTTTGCATTGCTTTAATGGAGGAAAAGAATGAGATTCATGCGACAAAATTCTTTTTGGTCAAAAAAGGCTTCTTCTTTGGTGCTATTGTAAAGCTGTCAGACAGAGAGAGCCATGTATGTATTTGCTGGCAATTTAGGGTTTAGGCGTGTATGATGATGCCTTCCCATTAAAGTCCAAAGTAAATCTTGCTAATTAGCTGGGTCAGCCATCCAGTATAGGTACAGATCACAAAGTGTGAGGTTCATGGCTGGACTTCTTGTGCTCTAGATGTTTCCTTCTGCCTTCATTGCATTTACAATCAGATTTGGGGTGACCATTTTATCCCGGCACCATGGATATCCAACCAATCAATAATATAGATGAAAAACCCAGCTTAGACCTTGACCTTCTTCTGCTATCCCGGCACCATGCAGTATAATTTATTTATTTTATTATGTTTTACCAGACAGTAATTTCCTCAGTGTTGTAACCCAGCCATACGTTACAAGATGGATAATAAATTGGGGTTAAGTACATCACTTTAAATCAACCCGCACGAGTAAGGATTAGCCTGAGCTCCAGGTCGACAATTATACTGCAAGGCGTCCCGTCCCGAGCATGGTACAATGTTCCACCTCAGAGCACCGTAGCTTATGTGCAAAACAAAAAAAACCTTTTTTCTTTTCTTTTCTTTTCTATTGTTTATTTAGTTCTTATAAGTCGATTTAGTCGAAGGTTGTTCATTTGATATTTTTCTGTATTAAATTAAGGTTCGAGTCTCATCTATTATAGTTTTTCAATTATAATTATATAATTGAAAAAAATATTTTTGTGTAGTTCAAAATCTATTAAACCTCATGCTAATTAAAAATAAAGCTTCTTTATTATATATATAAACAAGGCGAAAACACTATAACCCTCCACATATTTTTCTATTCATTACTACAGTTCCATCGCTTCTTTGTCGTTCAAAAGAAAAACTGTTTGCTTTTGAATCAGGAGTATTTTTATCTTTTTCATACTATGCATTAATCGTTATGGATTTTTTAGGGTATTTTTCTCTATTCAATATATTTATAAAATATGGTATGGTGTGGATGTGCAGCTCTGCCACGAATAGGCTGATTACTTCCAAGGATCATGCCCTCTGTGGTTTCGTTCGTGCACAGGTTGACTCTGAGATTCATCATCTGCATGCAGAACTTTTAGTTTCTGCTACTTGGTTTCTGTATCCAGTGTGACAATTTGAATAAATTGATGTTCACATTTGAATATTAAGATTTCTACTCTTGATACATGTTGTCTCTGTCCCTGACTTTATGCAACTGTTTTAGGAGAAGATTCTTTCTTTGGATAAAGCTTTAAAAAAAAAACAATTATGGGGAGAGAGAGTGTTTGCATTAAAGTTTGTGCTGGGCATTTGAAGTTGAGATCACTGTTACTTGTTTGTTCTCTTGAGATGGAAGATTTCAGCTCAAATAGCTGCAGTAGTTTGCCTTTCTGCTTGTCTACCGAATAGTTTTCGAAACTCATCACCATAGGCTTCCATCGATTTACATGTTATTGTGTGATACAAAGATCCCCTGATGTTTGGAGGTTTCATTTGGGATGTGTGGTGGATCATAAGTGCACATAGAGTGAGGAGGAGATGATTTGTAGGTGAAGTTTTGGGCTGGTGAGCGAAATTTGGAGCAACTGTGGGATGGAAAGGAACAAGTCAACATTATCTGGTTAATTTTGTTCTATTTCATGGCGCATCTACGAGTGATTAGTAGGGGAGGGTTAATCCATCCTAATTCCTTTTTGTTTATTAAGGGTATGATCTTGCTCTTTAACACTCAATTTTTGGTGGCTCCTGCTTTCCTCAATACATAAACCTGTTTGTAATCTAGATCACTCGTGTTTCTGAACTTCCCCTCATCTATCCAGGGGGATGCTGACAGTGCTTTGGACCGGCTCTGGCAGAAGAAGAAACCTGGAGTTCGACAACAGTAGAATGAGATGATTGATACGCTGGAGGGGGGAGATTCTGCTGTTTAGATGTTTGCTATGCTTTCCTAGTAGTAGTTTTGAACATCACAACTAGCTCCAAAGTTTCGCGTTGTACTTTGGAAAAAGCATGCTTTTGTTTTTTGCTTGTTGCTAGTCTGAGGGATATATTTGCATAATGATATGGAATCTATCCGGGTTTGAAGATTGATATGAAACCATGTTCAAGATTTCTGTCGCAAGCTCAGTATGTGAATGGTGCATGCCGGATGCTTGGCTCATCAAACATCAATCCAAGTTTTCAATTTTCCTTCTTTAATTTAACTGATTCTCTTACTAAACAGAGCAGTTGTCTAAACCAGACAGTGGATGCTTGGCTCATCAACACAATCCCTTGGTCGTTTTTTTCCTTCGTTGTGTTAGATGCTTTGGCTGCTATTGCTACTATGAGAGTTTCCAGCATGTGTGTTTTGCATCAAGCTGCCATAGCTGAAATCTGCTTATAGAATTTTACTAGATCATATTGTTTCCTCAACTTGCACTAATCCTTTTTGTGTAGCTTCGGTGGCAATCCAAATCTTATCCAGCTCAAAAAATCACAGGATGTCAACCTTATTGCACACAACAAATTGGGTTTGATATATTTTGTTATCAAAGCATCAGATTAAGGTCAAAGAAGAAAAGTAAGAAGACGCAACTGGGATTTATTGGAGGGTGAAAAGCAAACGAGACAACAAGTCAAAAATGAGAATGTGTGATCCTGTGATGGGCTGGCTGTCCAATTCCTTTTTCTTTTTGGTCAAAGAAAGGTCATGACACGGGGCCTCGCGAACAAGAACATGTCAACAAGACGACAACAAAAAAAAATATTTCGTAATCTAGGGAGTAGAGAGGATGGATCCTGAAACCTAACTGTTTGGAACCCTGTAATCAATTCTCTTAATTGAATTCGATTTTAAGAAAACTACTACTTTGAGGATGAGAAATTCTTAAATTAGCTGGAACCCTTTCAATTAGGAATTGGTTTCAAACGGCGTGTGAGCAAAGCTTACTTTTAATTATAGGAAGGATCTTCAGCCTGTAACTGGAGAAATAGTCAATGGATTTGAGTCCAACAAAACTTGATTACTACCATGACATGTGGAAACTCCAATCCAAAGCCACACTTTTATCTTTCTTCAAGGTTTGCTTCTCTCTCAATTCCTGATAAGCTAATTTTTAATCCCTTGTAGACTTGGAAAAGTATTAAATCTTTGATTTTTTTTTTCTTGAAAGGGAGAGGATGGCAGAAATGCTTTGATTTTAGACTCAACAATCTTTCATCCTCAAGGTGGAGGCCAACCGGCTGACACTGGAGTCATCACCATTGCTGCTGATTCCAGTTTCAAGTTTATCGTCCAAGATGTTCGATCCAAGGATGGAATTGTAAGTTTTTCACTCTTTGAAGTTTTTGAATTATTGGGTTTATGTGTTTTTCTTGATTTTATTGGTAAGAAGCATTTCCTTGGTATTCTTATTTGTAGGTCTACCATTATGGGGTTATTGAGGAGGGTTCTGGTAAGGATTTTGAAATGGAAGTTGTAAGAGGGGGAGAAGTTTTTTTGTTTGTTGATGAGGCGAGGCGAAAGCTGAATTCAAGGTGTGTAAAGATTCAGTAGTTGTCAATTATGGGTTTGACTTGATATAATTGAGATTTTTTAGGGTTACTTAACTTGAATAGGTGATCTGTAGGGGTTAGTATGCATGCATTTCGTTTTGTATAAGAGCAAAGAAAGCTATCGAGAGCTTGGTTATAGTTATTTTGTCATGCTGGTTTCCAAGCAGGAGGTTAGTATGTGGATTTTTTTTGGAAGTTTCAGTTTATGTTGTTTTTTATGGTGTAGGCTGCACTCAGCTGGGCATTTGATGGATGCGTGCCTGGAAGAAGTGGGATTGGGGTATATGGAGCCAGGAAAGGGATACCATTTTCCTGATGGGTATGCTTTGGATTGCAAAATCTTGTTGTCTTTAGCATGCTCTTTCAGTGCTTGTAATGTCTAAATTCATAACAATAATATAAGGATCAACTGCAAAATATGGAACTGTTTCTTGCTTGTGTAAGACCCTTGCAGTTTCTGGGTTTAGCTGTATACAGAATCTTTTTAGTTTTAAGATTTGACAAATTTTATAGTTCATATGCTCTTAGCCATGAACCTAGGCAATCTTAAAGGTAGTTGGTGTCTACATCAGGTCTTAGTTTTACATGTATATCCAAAAGGGATTTTTATAGGGAAACATTTCTGCTTGGAGATGGCATTCAAGTGGTTCATTTTTGACAGGCCATTTGTTGAATACAAAGGCACTATTCCTCAAAATGAATTGCAGAGCAAGCAACATGAATTAGAACTAGCAGCGAATGCTTTAATATCCAGGGGAGGCAAGGTAAGTTGCACCTTTTCGTCGTGCTTGATGATTTCAATTGATATATACTCTGTTTGCTTCTGAAACTAATTTTCTTCATACAGGTTTCTGCTGCTGTATTGCCATACGAAGAAGCTGCTGAATTATGTGGTGGTGTCCTTCCTGATTACATACCAAAGGTCTGGATTTGTGGGTTATCTTGCATAAGTTGTAATCCTCCCATCCTTCTCATCTCTGCATAAGAAATTTTGCCTCTACGGTGTGTTTTAATTATATCGGATATATATCATGTTTGTCTCTGGTGTACCTGAAGGGTTTGATCACAAGAATCCCAATCTCTCCAAGTTGGTAATGTTATCCTGTTCTGTAAAGGATGGGTTATACTGTTATAGTTTGCATCATCCTGGTTAATTATTTTGTGCTTTTGCTTTTTCTAGAGTTATTTGAGAGTTATAATCCTATCCTGTTTTTGCTGAATGAGAATTAAGCCATAAAAGCCAGTAATGCATTGAATAATAGGTACTGACATTTCGTAGAATTGCTCTACGATGACTTGGCCTTGTTCTTGCATGACAAAAGGTTTTCTCAGTTTTGTGCTACTGTCTATTATAGCCTAATTTTGCATCCCTTGCAGGACAGCACTCCTCGTGTTGTGAAGTTAGGGAACAGCGCCGTGTGTTGTGGTGGCACGCATGTTTCTGATATTTCAGAGATTATAAGTTTGCAGGTAAATGGAGGTTGTTTAACATATTTAATGTTCCATATTTCTGCCTCGCTCACTTCATAAATGTTGATTAGAATCATGAATTTACCTAAAAGTAGGACCAAACACTATTTCATCCTTCCTATCTAGATAGGAATCGTAGAAGCCGACGGGGGTAGCAGCGTTCATGTTTGATTATGCATCAGGATTGCATATATTTGCATTAGTAGCCTGCATGATATGATGGAATGCTATCCATGGAAATACTTTTCTTTTAAAACATTAGTAAGGGCGAAGAAGGAAAATAAAATAACATGGATCTTAGGATAAGAAACTCTGATTTCACCAGCATGGTAAATCACTGCAAGTGAATCAGGGTTTTACGATCTCATCATGTTTCCTGTCATGGACCATCCTAAAAAATGTACGTTGTTGGCCAAGAACCTAGCCTTTTGTGACGTTGCTGGATGTTGTTTCAGGTTTCTCAGATTCGTAAGAAGAAGGGAGTGACAAAGGTTTCTTATACTGTTGGATCCTAGCACTCTTTAGCAATTGCTTGTGTAAATCATGTGAGCATAAACTACTTCTGTATGCTGAAAGTATGCATGATATGCAGCTTTGTTATGCTCGCGTTGTTTAGCTGATTTAAGCAGTTATGCGATGAAGATCTTTAGAGGACTTTCTTTGGTATACTCTCTCAAGAATGGTTTTTTTTTTTTTCTATTTATTTTAAATATGCTTATTTTATTTTCCCATCATTGATGAGACTTATTTCATCTCTTTAGACATTGGAACAGATGCTTGTAATGTCTGCAAATTATTTAGGAGTGTTTGATTCCCTGGATTTACTTTTCATTTTTGGCTGTTTGTTAGCATTTTGCAAGGTGACCTCCATTGTTTAGCAGGCAGGGATGATTCAAGTTCAACAGTTGCTGTCTAGGCTGATCAGAATAGAGAAAATTTATAAATTTTGCTTTGTTGGGATTGTTTAGAGAGTGACTTGGTCTTAATTGAAATGTAAATCGGTTTTCGTCGAATAAAAAGAAAGAAAAAATTCGGACACTAAAATTATATGAACATTGTTGAAAACTAAAAGATAGTTTGCCCGAACAAAACTCAAATCACTTTAGAGCTTAGAGGGAGGGGAGCAGAGCACTAAAAAAAGGGCATTGCAGGTTGACGTGAACCAAGCAAAACAAAAGAGAAATTCCTCTAGATTTAGCGAAGACTCTTCTCCACCAGCCAATTTTCACTTCCTTCTTTCTTTCCTTTTCTTTTACATTATACATATATAAATATTCTCCGCTATCTAAAATCCAATATTCCCTTCTATATCTCCCTCTCTTGCATCTCTTGCCTTGCCTAGTATTTTTTCTTGCCCTGTTGACCACACTTGTTCACGTAAGACACACAACACGCCCACATTCCTTCACTGGTGCCTTGTTTTGTATCAAAATACTGAGGTGCGTCATCATGTTTTAGCTCTGTCTCTGCTTTTTTTCCTTTGAATATTGGTTGCTGTATGGATTTGGCTTAGAGTTTTGATTTTATGGTGTTTTCTTGAGAACTTTGGTTTTTTCTTTCTTGTAAAGCACATGATATTCATCTATGGTGCTTGAGGTTAATTCATGAAATCCATCCATGGAATGGCTGCCATCATGAATATGGATCATGGTTATTGATAGACATATATTTCGACTGGATCTTCTCATGCTTATTGAATCTAGTTGCTTAATTACATATCTGAAATCTAAGAGAAATTAAGCTATATATTAAATGGAGTTTACAGTTGCATAAGATAGGATTGGGTTTATAAAAGCTGTCTAAGTGCTTTTAGTTCCCTCCATTTGCGT
>Ga0325403_1004031_pt1 | contig 13570 bp, 7 predicted proteins | sample PopdelMetagenome_19_FD_205665 | JGI IMG/M metagenome (GOLD analysis project Ga0325403, IMG submission 205665) | Populus deltoides microbial communities from Bellville, Georgia, United States - Xylem-PdKOR-R4 | ecosystem: Host-associated > Plants > Phyllosphere > Stem > Wood/Secondary xylem...
GCTCCGCGCACAAATAAAAACCACGAATGAAAACAGTGGCATTGTTGATAATTTCTTCCACTTTTTAGTCAATCATTTGTGTTTATTTTCGTGGTTTTTTCTTCGTACATTTTTTTTTCTTGTTGTAAAGCATTATTCCTCGAAAAAATATAATCACTCGTAAAAAAATGTTAACTGAAAAAAATGCGGGATAGTAATTACTCACAACAAGCAGCATTCTACTATCAGTGATGTGCTATTGGTTCTGATTGAAGTAGTTGGTCGAGGATTTAGCAATGTTTAGCTAATTTTGAAGCGTCTTACTTAAAGATGATCGATTCCCTCGGTAGGATACTTCCTCAAATCTCTTTCAATTATTAATTAATGGCAGAGGATGCCAGTTAATGCATACGATGATGCGTGTGTGTGTGTGTGTGTGTGAGAGAGAGAGAGAGAGAGATTAATACATACAATGATCGCGGATAATATCAGCCAGCAACAAATTTACTCCTGATACGTTTTCAGGAAATAGCATCTGGTTTTGATGTTTTGTGTACTGGGTTTTGCCCTGGTACGGAAAAGTTGATTCTTCACGTGATGTTTTATGCTCATCTCCTTGTGAAAAAATGAACGGCAGAAAAATAATAATTAAGAAGCTTCTATAGAGAGCTTTAAGGCACAAGCAGTTTCTCTTGCATTAGCTATCGAGCTAGTACAGTCTTGTACACCATTGAGCAGAGCAAAGTACTCTAGCTATGTCTATGGAGTCCTTTAGTAGCCTGCTCAATCAAGCAAGGCCATATTTGCTTGTGATTTGGTGCAATGTGGCTACTCAGTAATGTCTATACCAGTCAAGCTTGACTTGAATCAAGGGTTGAAGCCGCAAGTATTGGTAGCCTACAGAACGGCTGTTGCCTCTATTCTCATTGCTCCTTTTGCGCGTCTTAGAAAGGTCTCGTTGATGTCTTTCTCTAAATGTATTTTCATGTGAATAATTAGCATAATCTAATTATTATCATCCTGGTTTAATAGTTCTGGACAGGAATTCAAGGCCAAAGATGACTCTGTGGACATTCTCCAAGATAAACCTACTATGCTACTTTGAGTAATGACAATCAAATTAGTAAACTACAGGATGTATTTATTTATCATCTCTAAACATTCTTTATAGAACTTATGCAGTTGCTGACATAATTCTGGTATCTGTTACCTTTACAAGGCCAGTTCTTGATTGTTCCACAATCAGCTGAATATCACCTCCGCCACCTTTCGTGTTTGCCGTGTGCAATATTCTTCCTGCCATGACATTTGTAATGGCTTGCATCTTCAGGTAACCTTCAATACACATCTGTGCATTAGTTAGTAGTATGAGTTAGTGATTGATCTAAGACTATTAAGGCAAGGCTGATTTACAGGCTTGAGGAGGTGGATATTAGGAGGCTGCACGCTCAGTCAAAGGTGGTTGGGACACTGGTAAACATTGGAGGAGCAACGCTACTCACATTTGCTCACAGAAGGGAATTTTTGTCGCTGTCAATCTGCACCCAGTGCACACATCCAAGATCATTTGAAGGGTGCTGTTAAGATTGTTTGGGTGTATGAGCTGGCCGAGTTTCATTATTATTAAGTAAAAACTCATCAAAATTCAAAACTATGATGGCTGTAGTTATACCATCGTGAGCCTATAATTAATAAAATAAATAACTACGAGCGAAATTCAATTAATTACCGAGTGCTTACAATGCTTTCAATATTACTTCCCTAAAGGCAATGGTTCCAAAATCGTACCCAGCTAAGCTCCCCCTTGCTGCTTTAATGTGCATAATGGGCACAGAGGAAAAAGCATACCAACCTTTGCGGTGGAACAAGCTAACACTGCAATCTGGTCTATACACTTGGATGTCAGACTTTTAGCTGCTTTCTATGGTGTAAGAAATTCTAAGTTGGAGCAAAATCACCTTCAAAATCTAAATAATTTGGTGTAATATTTATGCATCATACCATATGCCCCTCCAAGGATTAAACTTAAAGCAGCATCACTCCCTTGATCAATTCGATGCTTTCCAGGCAGGGAATACTCTCAGGAGACTGCTTATTACATTCTCGGATTGTTGGCCAAGGAAAGGGGTCCAGTATTTCTGTGTGCTTCTAATCCTCTAAGCATGGTTATGGTTGCAATTCTGGGGTCTTTCATCTTCAAAGAGAAATGGTACGTTGGCAGGTATGCAAGGATAAAACTACAAACATCAAACCATTTGCGCAAACAGCCAGGACAGAAGGAAATGTACTGACTTCTAATCATGACTTGGTTGCAGGAATGCTAATGTGGCAGGACCCACAGGGCCACAGATGAACCTGTTTTAAGGAACCTAACCAAATTAGGTATACTCAAGGAATCTGAGTTTTCTAGGCAAGCTCCATGTAAGCAGTAAACCTAATACCCTATAGACATTCGGTTACTAATGTATCTAATTCCGCCATGGCTTCATTGTTCAAGAGGTAATAACTTCTGATGGAAGTTAAGATAGCAATTGACCTTAACAATAACAGGTTTCCCAGAATGATTACTAAGATTTTTGCTACAATAAAATGTTAAAACCTAAACAAAATAGAGACAGACCTTCAAATTTTTTAATGAGCAAAACTAAACAACCATATGGAACTGATTTATAGATAGATCTAGAGCAGTCTGAACAATCAACCTGTGCTTTACCACCAGAACTAGAATAAAACCACAAGTGCTCGTGTGATGGAAGCAAAAAACAGTGGACTGCTGCTTCCATCATGAGTCAGCCAGTAGACCTTTGCCCTTTGCCTATGTAATGCTATTCCTCAACCACGAATTGTTATTCTCAATCACTTCAATGAAACCGCATGCAACAAAACTGGACCTAAATTGGACAGATGCCTACTTTTAACTGGAAAAGCCAAAGGTCAAAACAGGAATATAGCTCAGTCTACTCCACTGCACAAGTGAGCTTAGATTAGTCCAAGCACGAGTACGCATGTGTCCTATAACACTTGCACGTGGCTGTTTCATCTATGTTAAGAAACAAGGTTTGGAACTTTGGACAAGAATATCCATGTGGTGATGCAAAGTAGGGATTTGCGTTCAATCTTCAACTAATAGGACATGGTGTATGTCAATAGCTACAGGCATTGTCAAAATCCTTGGAGTTCTACACATCTCCATAAACTTCATTTACTCTATCCTATATTTGCAACCAAGCCTCTATAGAGCACAGAGTGAGGTATAAAGACACTTGTTGCACAACTTCATCAACTAACATGCAGAAAGCACCTCTAGCCCGTCATGAATGCACAAACACAGTAGTCTACCAATAACAGAATAAGTCCAAAACAAAAACTTAAATTCTTATAGCGAAAGGATAAAAAAGTCGAAGAAACATTCCTCCTCTCAAAATTATTAGAAATCCCAAAACAAGTCTATAATTACCAGAGAAATATGCTTCTATGGACAGAACACATACCACCTCACTTATTCTAAAAGCAGGGTCTTCATCTCAAGATGGTAGAGTGACTTCCTCCTTTCCATAGATGCGCTGAAGTTCACGGGTGGCAGCTTCATATGATGCTGACGAGAAGAGAAGAAAATTTGTTGAGAGAGAATAAATAACTAATATTTATCTCTTGTATTTGTGTAAGGCAGTCATATAAACTCATCTAAAACTACTCCTTACCTTTCCAGCTAAGGAAATTCTTCTGATTAATAGCAGATCCAGTAACAGTTTCGATCGCATTGAACAGCATCTCCTGAGGAGTGTTCTTCAGTTCTTGAACAACTGCATAGATGGTCTTCCCGTTCTCAAAGTAAATATGGTTATTGGGATGCTTGGTCTTGCAGTTAGCATGTCGCTCAAATTCATATGCATTCAAAACCTGCACGGCGCATCCCAAGTCATGAAATAGTTTTGAACATTTCATTAGTTTTGTTTCAAGACACTAGACTATATTTAGAGTTGCCTACCTTATTGCCGCATACTTTGCAACTACATAAATACCCAGTCCCTTTTATAGTTCCTCTAAGAGTTTTCTGCCAAGATGAAGGTTATGCATGTTAATGTGGGAACCATAATCAGTAAGAAATATTTATCATTCCTAAATGTATATTGACATCTCAAGCATAATATTTCAATCTCACCTCCCTCGACCAGGAAACATATTTCACAGGAACCCCGTCAAGCAAGCCAGTTGATAGCAAGCTCTTGACATTTGAGGGGAAGTTGTTAGGAGGGATCTTCTTAGATGTCTTCAGCTCTTTATTCTTGGATGCAGAATCAATTGTTGTCTTTGGCTCTTTATTCTTGGGGGCTGCATTGATTGATGTCTTTGGCTCTTTACCCTTGGTGTCAGTATCAGTTTTGGAATTAGCTTCCAGACCACTATTTAATTGTGTATTTGCAATGACCTTCGATGCAGTATTGGTATTCAATTGTGGATCAACATTTGTCTGAGGCAAATTGTTCTGAACTGGTACTTCTGAAGTTTGAGCGGTGTTCTGATTGCTCACTAGCAGGTCATAGCCTCTAATAACATTGCCAGACATATTTGTCTCAGGTTCATCATGAAAGCTTTGAAAAGAAATGGAATTGTTGTCACCCTTGTTGTAGTTGTGACCAATGGATAGAATACCAGAATTCCCCTTGTCCTGGGCAGGAGTCATGGATGCGATATCAATATCTGCCTTGTCATATATTGGACCGTTTGATATGACATTATCCCCTCCCTTGCTAAATGAGGAACCCATCAAAATGAAATTTTCACTCGTCTTATCATAGGAGGGTCCCATTGAAATGAAACTCTCATGTCCCTTATTGTAGGAGAGAGCCATTGATATGAAATGGTTATCTTCCTTGTCATAAGATGGACCCATTGTTATGAAATTGGCATCCTTCTTGTCAAACGGCTGACCCATTGATAAGATACTCTCATCTCCCTTGTTATAACCCTGGCCCATTGATATGAAATTGTCATCATCCTTGTTAAATGCATGACCCATTGAAATGAAACTGCCATCTGCCTTGCTGAATGTGGGGCTGATTGAGATGGTATTCTCATCCCCATTGTTATAAGTAGAGCCCAAAGAGATGGCATTGCTCTCCCTCTTATTATAGGCAGTACCCATTGAAATTATATTGTCATCTCCTCTACTATAGGAGTGCCCCACAGATGAAGAAATGTCATTGCTTGAGTCTCTAACTTGATTGACTCTCACTTTTCTGAGGCCACCAAAACTAATAGATGCAGGGGGATCTTCAACGTTATGAGACATAGACAAACCCATCGAGCAATTGCTGCCATATAGGTCATTGAAATCCTTTCTTTCCATGTTCATATTTCCATTGCTGGCAGAAGGCACGTTGCTACCACTGTTAATCCGCAATGGTTCAAACCCAAACAGACGGTCATTAAATTGCCCTGAAACCGACTGGAAGCAGGAAGTGTTATTCCATGGAGAAATGTTCATGTGCGACATTCCCATTACTGGCCTGTTGTTGCTAGATGGTTCAACTGCTTGTTTCTTGTTACTGAACAATTCAGGTCCAGTGCTATCCATAAGCCACTGATGACCACGCTTTGGTTCCATTCTTGAGGAATTATCGAAACCTATATCTCCATCAGTTAAACACCCCACATCTCTGGTCATCCAAAAGCTTTTCTGCTGGAAAGACTGCCAAAAAAAAAGAGCCGTCCAAGTTACAATCATATATCAACAGGACTAGAGAAGAACAGAAATTGAGGATTCAATATTCCAAAAATGCATTGCAGAGGGTAAAGGGACATGAAATAATGCCAAACAAACAACTAAAGGCAGATGCGGATTAATCAATAGAAACTTTCAAAAAATAAAAAAGCATGCACTCCATAATGTGTTAAATTCTTAAATTTATAGATCCTCTATTCTTTGGAGTTAAACACATCAATCAATGGCCATTTCAAAATACAAGCATGCAGTCCATAATGTTAAATTCTTAGATTCTTAGATCCTTTCTACTTTGCTTTTAGCTCCCAAATAATCAAAGAAAAAAGAGGTCTTTTAGAAGTTCTCTCAATCTGATACATATAAAATGGGTAGAGGGCATTGACAGAAGTGAGAACTCTGACAAGGTGCCCAAAAGTAGTAGTTGTTATGAAACTTCTTGACAAATCTTTCAAGATAAGAGCTGTCCAGATTTGGTGAGCCACATCTTAGAGCCTAAATCTAACACTATTACTAGATGCCCAGATAGCACAGAGGGTGCCTTCTTCGGAGACAAAGAAGTCAACTTGCAGTGAACATGGTACACAATTTAAGACCTCAAGGCCAATTTCATGCCGTTTCAAAAATACTTTCTAAAGCTTTCCCATTTTTCCCTTTGGTCATATTCAATGTTCAACTCTGCTTGGTTTGTTGAGTAAATAATGGATTACAATCATCATAAGCACATTAATGCATATAAACTAGAAGAACTAAATTTAAAAGGTGAATATAGTAGGCAATGAAATTTTAGATCCACAAATTTTCTCAAAGTTAACCTACATAAGATAAGATTCAGCAGCCCTGCTAATATTATGGATCATCCAGACGACTTTCAAGTGATAGAACTTTATATCACAACTTTTCTCAAATCCTCACCTGAATGCTCAAATGACCAAAGGAAAATATCCTTGGCCAATTGAAGTGGTAAAATTAAACAAGAAAACAAACTGATTTCCAAGCAAGGAACTAAGTGCATGAGCTGACTGTCAATGCTTAATTAATGTAATCATTCTTTCTTAAATATTAACTTATTTCTTAAGTAGGCATGACAGGAAAAGGTCCAGCCATGATGAAAGCAAAAGTATATTTTTTTTTCAAACATCAACAATAAGCCAAGTCAAAAGCAAGTTTCTAAGCATGAACCAGGCAGAGTATATGACAATAAAAAAACTTGGATCCATCAATAATCTTTTGAGCATGCTTCAAATTCTATAATCAGCTAGCGTGTTATTTTATTCCATTGACAGGCACCATATATGCACCATATACACGGATAATAGGCCTAGTTTGTAAAGTTGGCAAACAGCCAACTTAGATTGAATATGTTCTATCAACCACAACAATGTTATCATGGTGAGTACTTTAAACTAGTGCATGTTGTATTAAACTCGCCATCTTCTTTCCAAAACTTTTGATGAAATCTAGATTTGGAAACCAAGAAACAATGATTCACAAGCTCAAAACTTTCTCTATAATCTCATGTCCTTGCATATGCCTGGGGCATGCGTTACCACATATAAGACATGGCAATCTTTTGCTCATGAGAGGACTTCTTAGGCTTTCATAAGTATTTGTTTTTAATGTAGCTCAATGGCAGGTTGTGTTTATACCTTTTGCTAATCCTACGAATGAGTGGTATCCCTTTGGTGATAGTTTTTTAAGATTCGTTCACTTCTAAGTTATTTGAAAAAAAAAATACAAGGAGAGGGATCCACTTAAACCTCGGAGAGGTTTGTAGGGAATCACAACAACTCACGAAGATGAAATTAAATTCCACGTTGAACCCAATAATACTTGAGGCATGGTGTTAAATTATTGTCCTGATTCCATGCACGACCAAGAATGAAAATACAAATTGCAATGGTGTGGGTCTAAACAACTTGTCCATGCCATTGTACCATGCTACATAAACGCTCTTACGTATTAATAGTCAGAAAATACTCTACGTAATAGTAACAGCAAACATAAATCATAACTCTTAAGTTAAAAGTAGATGGATTTAGGCCAACTAACAACCAACTACACTAATTTCAATGAGAAATATTTAGAATTTGGAAAGGAAATCAAGTAAACTATTAAAAAAAAAAAGCCTTACAAGTAAAATAGACGGGGACATTCCATCTTGGGGAGGAAAGTGCTTTGGCAAGTCGGGTAGTAGGATTAAGAAGGAAGGAATAAGCATGCTGAATGGATGGCCCAAAAGGATTCCATTAAGCAAGGATATTTATTAATTTAGTTGATGATTTATTTGGAAAGTGCTAAAAGTACAATTGGCAATTTTCAATATTGATTTATTTTTCTTATCCTACAGACTATATAGACTAGGTTAATGCCTTTAGTACATATTCTCTTTACATTACAAAAAATGTGTCAATTTAATTTTTTTTTCTATGCACCTTTTTCTCACTTGAATTTCAGTTTAGTTTTTATTTGCTATTTTGTTTACATCTTTTTTTTCTCAAGAATTTTAACTGCTCACTGACTTTTGTTTTGCATTTCCCTCATTTTGTTTGAAAGTCTCAAAAGTGATCATAATTGGATTCAAACTACATATATTATTGGTAAGTTACCACTAATAACCAATCACCCTATCACCATCCACCACCATCTATGACACCATTGGGTATTAACAATGATTGATTGTCAATCACCATGTTGGTCGATGACCACGTTCAACTATTGATGAGGCAATTGAATATTGGCCGATTGGAAGTTGGTGAAAGTCATTTATTGTAAATCAATTATCTAGCACTTACAATTATAGGTTGTCAATGACTACAAATACATTCTCAAAGTTGCTAGTTTGTGATGTTTTTCTTTTTGTTCCAAATTGGATACCATTTCTTTAAGGATGAAAACCAAAAACAAGATTCATCAAAAAAAGAACAATTGAAAGATATAATAAAATACCTTTTATGCAATGTGCCAAATACAAATGTATTCCATAAGCATTTAAAATTTATGTGGTGGCCAAAAGGTGTGTAGGAAAACCTTCATGTGCATTTACTTATAGCAATTACCCTTAAAATATGCAACCAAAACTCGCAACCAACGAGCACCTATAGGGTTTGAGAGTTTGCGTGTGCAAATGGGACTCACCATCGATGTGCACGTGTAGTGTACACGAGAATCACTTTGAAGGTGGGCGACACCAATAAGTGCAGGTAGTACTACCTATTTTTCCTTTAAGATTGGAAAAAGATTTGTTATAAAACCTTTATGAGCATCGGAACGACTTTCCTTATAAAAAGAGCACGTTCCATTATGCGTCATGCATTTCATGTTGTGGAGGTAGATGAGAAATATTAAATACATGTTAAAATCAACTTTTCTTTTGGAAATAAGGGATATATTTGGGAAACTAGTATTTGATATGAGTAGAACAAAAAATTATGCGCATGACACAAAATACATCACCGTAATGGATACATTAATGCCACAATTTCTAAACAAGTGATTTTTACAAAATGTAACCACTGATAGTTGGCATTATAGTTAGCAAAGACATAAAAGCCCATACAAGTTAGAGGTCGAAGACTTCTAGTAATAAGTTATATGAGATGAAATCTTTTTAGACCTCTTCAATAATGTTACTCCAAAGAAGAATCTATAGGAAGTTGGATTGCTATGAAAGTTTCTATTCTTGTACAAATGAGAATCCTAGCATATCGATGCTACATATAAATGAGATGACGAAGCAATGAGCCTCTCTCTTTATTGAAAGATCACTAGAGAAACTTTATGACCATGTACTTCCATGATGTTGATTTTCAGTTGGTTCTTGAGTTGTTGCTCAATAGATGGAAATGAACTACGCTCATCATGAAGAAGAATTTTAGTGATTTTGATGGAATAGACCTTTAATATCATGAAGCCCCCCACCCCTATTCCTAATGTTGGCAAGTAGCCTTAAACCCTCATGCTTTGTTGACAAACTTATTGCCCACCTACCACCTTTTGGGATGCTCCTTTGAGATTGGCGGGGTTTTTTTCAAGGAAAGGTTAGGCATGGGCTCCCAAAAGTCATCAACAAGACACAAAAGGCCATGGTATTGGCCTAACAAGCCCGTAAGAATTATACTGGCAACTCTTCAAGGGTGTTGGCCAGACAAAGACCTAGCAAGCGTACACCTAAAAACCCTTCAACAATGGCACAAGCTTCATGTGCTTAAGATTACTCGAAACTATTTAAGGATCTTTTTCCTATGTGTTTGATTTGTCTCTTTTAAGAGTTCTTCAATAAAAAATATTTTAGGTTTTAGTTTCCTTTTCGTGTTTTTTCCCACGTACCATGTTTACTATGATTTTATTATTGGATGATTAATTTATTATTTATTACGGTAACAAAAAAGCAAATGTAAGTTTAAATACATTTAAATTAAATGACTAACATTCTTAACATTTCTATGATGGGACGTTAAGTTTGAATTGACCAATGTAGCTTGCCTAACTTAATTCTCATGAGTAACCATGAAATAAATGCTCTTTCAGGCTCTATTGAAAACGTCAAGGCTCAAGAAAAGGTACAGAAATAAATGTGTGAATGTTGCCCTTAGCTGCACATTGAACAATTTGAATTTTAATCATATTAGGAAGGTAAATCCATGTTTAAACAAATGACAAGTTCAAAAACAGATTTGTCATTCCATTCAACTCTAAGCAACCCAATTCGTTCTTCCTACACCATTGCTCACTCCATCCTCCTTTTAGCACTTGCTCTAACCTTATATGGTTACAAATTGCAGTCAGCGTTGCAGTAAGTATATAGGATTCCAAAAGGGGCTGACACTCTCCTCGAACTTCTCTTTATAGGTTTCATTGTAGCTGAATAGTTTTTCCAATGAACTATGCCCTTGGTTGAGCCATGAGCCTTTAAATTAGTTCTTCGCTGAGACAAATCAACGTCCATCCTTGCAAATTGAAGACAACTTCCATGCAGGAGAATTGATGAACATTGCATATGTTTGAATGTTGGAAATCAAATATTAAGACTTCCAAAGGCACAGGTCACACAATCTTGAAGACATTTAAAGTGGAATAGGGTTGGACTATAGAACTTGTAAGTTCTCAACTAAAATGGCCTTGTGAGGAAGTAGAAATAAGCATTGATTTGGGATAAAGGTTCTCATATATGGTTGTTTCTGACTATATCAGGAGTCTTAATTTTATTAGGAAGGAATAAAGGCTCTCATATATGGAAATTTCTGACTGTATCAGGAGACATAATTTTATTAGGAAGGAATATACCTAATATCAGTCAAGTGAGTATCTTCAATGGATTCCCTCACTTGAAAAGATTTGTTTCTTTGTTAAAAAATATGTCTCGTTAATTACTAAGATAATTCTCACAGAGAACTTTTTCTAAATGACGAGGAATCCCACTTAAGATAAGAAACCCTCAGGCACCTAAATGCTACAAATGCATTAGGTGAGTCCATGGGTCCAAAACCAGGTCAACAATGTGGAGAGCAGAGCACACTCACTTGTCAGCTCAGATCACTCCAGATTTCCCAGCTATATTCTTCCCTAAAGCTCCGATCTCTAGCTCCGTTTGAGCCCTTAACCACTCCTATCTTATCTTAATGTGATAAGAACACGATAGCCCTCATGTCTTTGTTTAGTAAAGGCAAAGCAAAATTAAGGATAATATAATCCTCGTCCTCTACTTCACTCCACAAAATTGTAGTAGTAAATGAAGTTACAATAAAACTATCTCCAAATGTGGATCAGCATGGCTGGATATACTTAAAGAATTTGCAATACAGAAACACACACAAAATAAACAAAGAAAGATAGCATTCAAATACAGTAAAGGATCTGGCAAGCAGATATGAAAATAAGTAACAAAATTTAATACCAAATAGCCAAACAACAATCACAAAACATATAAACACTTGAAAAACCATAATCAATCACCATATCTAAGCGAAACCAAACTTTAAACATAACATTTTCAACAAAACAAACAAAAACTTGAATAGAAAATTCCAAGCCTACCATTTTTTGCCGTTAGCCAAGTTCACAGAGACTCGCCGAATCAAGACTAAAACCAACTCACAAAACTCGTTCTCAGGTGATCTCCACTCGAAACTCGAAGTTCTACTTTCACTAACACACACCACTCTTTACTACGCCGTTTCGCTCATTCACGCCATTGATCACGATCAAGCTCAAATAATCTGCAGCACATACTGAAACGCCAAAACCTAACCGTTTTAAATTAACAAACCATGAAAATCAAACTTCGATCATGCATAGCATTCATTTAAGACCGTTTAGAGAGAAAACACTGAACAATTATAGTGAGACAAACAAGCTCAAAATTATCAAAACTGTAATCATCAAAGTTCAAAATCCACTCGCACTAAGTACACACAGCACGAAAGGCATGCATAGTGACGGTCACTACACATGATAACTGAGAAATACGTGTGAGACTGGTAGCGTACCTTTAGCCTGAAAGATCGCCGGAGAAACTCCCGGCAATTGCAAGAGTGAGTGAGTGTTTTTTTTTCTTTTTTCAGGAGAGAGAATTAAAATAGAAAATTACTTATGTCAGCTTGGTTTTTAACTACGAGGAGAAACATAACTAATGCCGGGTGGTCTAGGATCTTATCCGTGCACGTGGAACGATGGAGCTGGAATCAACGGCTTGATTTACTATAAAGGCTTTGGACCGCTAAAACGCATTGCCATATACGGAAGAGCCTTATATGGCAACGTGCAGGAGAGGAGCCCTTCACTCTTGTTGTAAAAGGTAAGTGCAGCGCAACGCAAGATAGGTATACCACTTGTCAGTTTTCTATTGACTACAAGGTGTTCTGGTAATGTGTTCCACAGTGAGAAGGTAGGGGTCTAGTGGTTTAGGTCTATGGTAAGAATCATGAGTTTCTTAAACTAGTAAAGCCCATTGGTTGAAGAGAATTGTTGTCAATTTGTACTCAGTGTTTTGTGTTTTCTTGTCTCCTAGGGGGTAAAAATTAAAATATAAGTTTTGCCATGTTTAGAAAATTGGTGAGGGGGCATTGTGGTAAAATAGGGTGTAATCAGTATGGCTAGTCCATGGGCCTAAATTTGGTAAAAATTAGGGGTCTGGATTTGTTTTAAATATGCTCTAGATTAACTTTGGTAAGTACAATCACCATTATTAGTGAGGTAATTTAATGGCTTAGCCTTTATTTAGATAGTTATTTATGGTGAGAGTAAAATTTGGCCACACCCACCCCACGCATAGTAATTAATTATTTTTAATGTACCAAATCTACGCAAAATAAATGTGTTTTTGAGATTATTTAATAAAAATATTAGTCTTAATTAGTAAACAAAATAACTTAAAGATAACCCCTGTTAAGAAAACAAAATCCTGTGTGTTGAAATGAGCCCGTACTAGGCAATGACACGAGGACAATGCGTGTGTCTTCTTGAATAATTGAATTTGTGTCGTTTTATCTGTTTATTTTATTTAATGAATGTATGTTCTTCCGAAGAGACTACTATTATGAGCACATTATTTTACCACCTCTGTTTTCTTTCATTTTTTAGGCGACCTATGTAATTCCGACGTATATATATGATTTGTTTAGATGTAATATTTTCGAAGGATTTTTTTTTATATATGATTGGAGGATCTATTAGTGTTAGGATTTTCATATTATATACATGATAATTGAAAAAAATATTAAAACTTGAATATAAATTTATAATAGTATTTAAGCATTATATTAAAACTTAAAAGTAAGTGAATTTGATAATTTTTTTAAGAATGCCAAGAAAAACAAAGGAAAAAATAAAAAGAATCAAGCCCAATGTCTGCCCCACAGTCGGAAGCCA
>Ga0325403_1004036_pt1 | contig 13568 bp, 9 predicted proteins | sample PopdelMetagenome_19_FD_205665 | JGI IMG/M metagenome (GOLD analysis project Ga0325403, IMG submission 205665) | Populus deltoides microbial communities from Bellville, Georgia, United States - Xylem-PdKOR-R4 | ecosystem: Host-associated > Plants > Phyllosphere > Stem > Wood/Secondary xylem...
GTGCCAGCAGATGACTCAACTATGGTGGACAGTTCTATGGTTCCATGGAAAGGTTGAAGGCGTTCTAAGTTAGAATCGTGTGGTAGCACCAATCCTCTATCAAGATCAATAGAGGTTAGTTTCTTTCTGAAGATTTCCATGGCAATATAATGAGAATTATTGCTATGAAATAATTAGGTTAAAGAAGGTTTTGTGTGTTGGTAGTGAAAGACCTCGAAGGTATTTATAGAGAATTCAGTGATGTTATGATAAGCCAGCTAGCTGGTTGCGAAATGTCTTGTTTCACTCTCTTTTTTATTATTAATTGACGTACAAACTTATTCGACACATAATTGTTCTAGAAACAATTTAATTCTCTGAATTCCAATGTTTTGTTGGTCAATGCTTTCAGTAAGAAAAATCTCTATAGTACGTTTGAACAAGCAAGATCTTATCAGCAATTATCTCAAGTTTTCCTGATAGAGATTTGGCCCTTTTCAGTGAGTGATGGAGCATGCCAGACATTCATTAATTTCGCGCCCTAAGAAAGGTTATGTTCTTACGGAAACTTGGCAATTTAAGTGCATGCACGGATACGCACTATTTTCTCCCTCGACATATATCTTCAATCCATCACATTCTAACATTCTTTTTTATATATAATAAATAAATATTATCGGACGTTCATCGTTTGTGTTGACGTTTAATAGATCGATAAAAGACATACAATTAAGATAGAGTGAGGTTAGAACAATTGATGCACCAAAGGATGATAAGTGTTTTGAATCAGTCATTTGCTTCCAGCTATATATCCACCGACCATTTAGACATAAATTGTGAAATGGTCAACTGTCAGTCAGCAATTCAACCATTGATTGGTTTATGAACACTTTGTTTTGATAAAAATGATATGAATTTTCAATTAAACTATTTTTATATATGCCAGCTCTTTTCTGCATGCTATGACATCATCTAGACATAAAATGCGAAACCAAAACAGCGATGTATTATACAAGATTATAAGGGCTACTCTAATTAATATCATATTAAATAATCATATCAAAAGATTAAGTTTTAAATTTGACTTATATGATAATAATGTATTAACTCATTAATGGGGTTATATAAAGATGCCATCCTTTTCTTTTTCCTAATCCATCGCGCACATCAAACACTACACCATTAAACAGTTTCATCAACAGATACATTCCGTCAGTGTGAGGCACGCAAACCGTCGGTAACATTTTTACTGACAGTCTTATTGACGAAATCCATCCGTCGGAATACTGATCGTTGGTAATTTTCCATTCCGTCACTAATTCTGTCGAGAATTAAAAAAACAAACACCAACGAAACACCAACAGTATTACAGACGGCGAAGCGCGCCAAAAAAAATATTTTTCGCGAGAACTTTACCGACAGACTAATCCGTCTGTATGTTCAACGGTAATCACCGACGGAATAACCATCGGTGATTGTGACCTAGGCGGTAAATATTTCAGAATTGTTTGTCAAATAACGACGGATATATTCCGTCGGTAATAGTAATGGTAAACACCAACAGAATATATCCGTCAATAATGGTGGCATGGGTGGTAATTGTTTTGCAACTCTAGGTAAAACACCGACGGCCTGATTCCGGTATGTATTTAAAATATTTTAAAAAAACATTATTTATTTATAGTAAAAAAACTAAATAACCAAATAAAATTGTATTAAACATTAAAAATATATAAAAAAATGTTAAATAGTATTCATCCAAATATTAATTACAAATTTAATGTGTTTCAAAAACAAAATTAAACTAGAATAACGACGGAGCTGGAGGAGGAAGAGGAGGAGGCTGGTTGTTCCCGGGATCGTACGGCCAAAAAAGGGTTGCACATGTATCATCACACATCCTTGATCTCATCTCCATAACCATTTGACGGAGCTGATCATAACCCGTCGAGAGTCATTCATATTGTTGTTTCAAGGCCACGAACTCCTCAGACTGGGTGCTCAATACTGCTGGAGAGCTCCCAACAGTTGACACACTACAGGCCGACCGCAAGTTTTTGGCCGTAGTGTTGGAGAGCCTGTAGACATGATTTTTATCGGGTCCACCAGACGATCCTACCTCCATCCACAAATCCAGATCGAAATCCGGATGGGTCGAAGGATCGTCCCCATATCTCTCTCTCAACCGGCTATTATAGGTTTCCTGAAATTTTTTTAAAAAAATCATCATATTCAATTCAAGAAAATAATAAGTTACGAAATAAAATGATTGAACGAACATACCACGAAGTGCTGGGCACAGTTGTTCACGAACTGTTGCACCCCCTTTTGATGGTATTGACTCCGCACATGCGTCTCTACAAACAGCTCCATTGGACTCGGCTCACGTCCAAGAGATGTAGCCTGTAAGGAAAAAAAGGTTGCAAGTTAAATATATTTATAAGCAATAACAAATTAATTAACGATATATTTCATTTAAATTAATCTTACCATCCGTTTCGCATGTGCGCTGAACAGGACGGAGCGTCGGTGTGCGTGGTCACCGAACCATGAATTTGCCGGTTCTGGTTGTCAGCACCGGGATGTGAGCGTTGTGTGAACCGCTCAGACATCATGTGCTCAATATATGCCGCCCATGTATCCCTCGAGATGAATGGCGGTTTGAATTCCTGTCAAACCGCCACCTCATTCCATCCTTCAAGACCGTTATCCCTCGCATATCTTTTTGCTTTTTTTTGTGTATCGTACCAAAAATCACACAACCTACTTCCATAGTAACAAATTAGAATTTAGAACATAAAATTATAAAATAAATATAAATATTATTTTCGATGTTACCTAGCTACCGCGTGATTCTCCCATACCGTCCTCATAACATTGTTGTTCGCGCTATCCCACTTAAATTTATGCTGTGTATATAAATAATTCATTTAAAATAAAAATAGTACAAGATATAAAATTATAAAGATAATTTATTAAAAATAAGCTGGAAATTAAAAGTTAATACCTACCTGAAATCATCGAAACCATGCATCGATATTAGGTCTTCCCTCAGGATGTCTGAAAACCTGACTCCATTAAAACAATGGAATCTCCATCGATGATTTAAACGCCGATGTTATTGTCCGGGCAGCTTCAATGTTTGTGAACCTGAAATTAAATAAAATTAATAAAATATTAATTAGTTGTTCATAAATTATGTTATAAGTATAAAAAAAACTAAAACCTAAACAAACTGACATTGAAAGGTCATCCTTTCATTGTGCCTAGTACTTGCGGGTGAATTGACCCCGCTGTGAAGGCACACTACCTCTGGGCTATGAAACCACGCTATAAGAGGCAGCATCACAATGTGGCACAGCTTCCTCACCGTGATCAGCACCTAAGGATACGTCCTCTTCACTTCTAGAATAACTAGTTGCAACCGTCTGCTGACGACGTGCTGTAGATTTCACTCTACACATTTACACAAATTTATACGAATAATTATATAATTAACTTCAATTATTAAAAAAAATCGGCAGCACCTCCCCTATACTGGAGACTACCAACAGTTTTCAAACCTATAAATATTTACAATAACCACAAACCAATTGACTCCATTGGAAAATCTTATATACAACCTAACATCTATAGAAATTCAACATCTATATATTTCAACTAACATCTATAGAAATGCATAAATGACAATTAAAAATAATGGAAATAATAAAAAACATAACAATCAACAATAGAATAAAATTGAAATAAAACAATGAAATTTAATTCTTCATTCCCAATTACCATTTTAAAGGAAAATTCAACAATAACAATTAAAAGAGACTAAATTATCAAATAATTATTACAATACAAACAATAACATAATTAATTTTTTATTCAACACATCTACACAAATTTATACGAATAATTAAATAATTAAATTCAATAATGTAAAAAAATCCAAAATCATATGTTTAAGGACTCAATTAGATTTTATTGAAAGATTAATTGAGTTTATATCAATTATCATAATTAAACACCTTATATATGTGGATTGTATGAGGTGTTGAATTATGATAATTGATTAAGTTCCAGAATTATGGGACCTTGTGATGATGGGTTGATTGAGTAAATTGATAGTAGTCAAAAACTTGGGATGTCCTAAATACAAATGAAACTCTGCCAAATTTTCAAATGTAAGGTCCGGAATTATAAGGTCGATAACTTGGGTTGTTCTAAATATAAGGTCCGGAATTATGGGACCTTGTGATGATGGGTTGATTGAGTAAATTGATAGTAGTCGATAACTTGGGATGTCCTAAATACAAATGAAACTTGGGATGTCCAATATATATATATTGTGGATTGTATGAGGTGTTGAATTATAATGATTGATAAAAGGTCCGGAATTATAGGACCTTGTGATGATAGGTTGATTGAGTAAATTGATAGTAGTCGATAACTTCGGATGTTCTAAATACAAATGAAACTCTGCTGAATTTTTGGTAGATTTAAAAAAAATGTTAAAATTACCCTCAAATTAAGAGAAATGTTAGGATCTTTTAACATTGATCAAGTCGTACAGCCGGGCTATTACAGGTTTCCTAGTGACCATAATACTAGGTGGCGACTCCCTTATTCACAAAACAAAAACCCCAACATGGAATCCTTGCTCCCGAGGAGGGTCGCCGCGACGCCGCACTCCGCGCGATGGTGCGACAGTGATAATAATGTATTAACTCATTAATGGGGTTATATAAAGACTCCATCCTTTTCTTTTTCTTAATCCATCGCGCACAACAAATAGAGAAATTTGATCAAATATCATTTTTTTTTCTTGTTTCAATATAATTGATGATTATTTACGTTGTTATTTACTTTTGGATTCCCTCACAAAAAAGAGAAAAAAAAAAGATTGTCGGAAGAAAAAAAAAATATATATATATATATAGTAGTGAGAAAAGGACACATGAGCATCTAGAAAATGCCCAAGGATTGGTTGAGGAAGTTCAAAAAATACAAAGATTAAAACTTGATGATATCTTTTTAACTGATAAAGTCCTTATTGACAAAGAAAATTTAATTTGAGGAAGAAAATTCTAAAATCAGATGTTTAAGGACCCAATTAGATTTTGTTTGAAGATTAATTGAGTTTCTGAAGGGTTTGATTGCAAGAAAAAATGATTTTTAAGTCAATTAAAGCTTTAATTGGAAGAAATTAAAGTTTGAAGGTCCAATTACAATTTTTAAGAGTTAATGTGGTCAAATAAGAAGCTTAATTGCATAAATATTAAAGTTTGATGGGTAATTAGGGATTTGATCAAAGAAATCTAAAACTAAAGACCAAACTATAAAAGGCGTGTAAATATAGGGCCTGAAATTGGCCGAATCAAGGGCCAAGTTGAAGAAATTGAAAGTTTGTTGATCAATAAAAGGTCAAAATGCACAAATTCAAAACCAATAACTAAAATGGAAAAGGCAACCAACTTCAGGGCTGACATTTGAATTTAGTAGGGATGCAATTGAATTAATTCTTAAAATCAAAATCTCAATTGAGTACTTGATTCAATAAATAGAAAAATGAGAACTGATTTGGAAATAAACTCTTTTTGGCGCCTTTTTCTTTTGAATAAAAACAAAGCATTTTGTAAAAAAAATGACGGCGTTTCATTCACTGTTCATTTAAAAAAAGAGTTGTGAACGATGTCGTTTTGATGGCACTGTTTTCCATCTTCTTCCCCAGGACACGCTAAGGCAGGGGAAGAAGGCTTTTCTTCCCCTCCTTTACAGATCTTGTTTCTCTCCTCCCCCCCTAGAAACCCAAAAAAATGACACGACCTGCACCCCTCTCATGACCTACCATTGAGATGAAAAAATAAAGGGGACAAGCCTATAGACGGCCCTAGGAAGGCTACCCAGTGGCCATCGAGCCGCCATATCCATTCAGCGCGCTTGGACAAGGGTAGGGCGGCTCTCTCCCTTTTTCCCCCTTTTAAATACTCCATCACTAGGCAATGAGGAGGGGGTGGAGAGGATGAGAGGAGGGAGGACAAGAGAACAAAAAAAAAGATAAAACAAAGGGGCAAAGGAAAAAGGAAAGAAACAAAAGCAGAAAAAAAAAAAAAAAACAAGGGAAAAACAAAGAGGGAAACTACGAGAGGAAGGGAAAAAACAGATACAAGAACTGTTATTATCCATTTTTTGATTCCCATATAAAAAAAGAGAAAACACAAAAAAAAAATATTTGGAAAAAAAAAATATATGTGTATCAATGGCTATTTACTTAGGTCCCTTGAATTTTATTTCTCACAGGTTTTGACCTAAATTGACCCTTAACTTTGATTTTTCTTCAATTGAGCTCCTAATTGTATTGATTAAACCAATTCAAAGTTCAATTAAGTCTCTAAACTTATCAATTCTTTTAAGTTTTAGTCAAATTGACTTCCAACTTTATAATTTCATCCTTATTGCCCCTAAACCTTCAATTTGTGTTTTCTTGATCAAATTCTCAAATTATTGCTCCATGTTTCTTGAATAAAAACCTCAGTTTATCTACCCACATGTTGTTTTTAATAAAAACGCATGCCTAATTAATCTGGTTATATTTTAAAAAAATTAAATTATTTATTATTATTCTTTATTTTATTTTTATTTGTTATTTATTATTTTTTAAAATTCAAAATTGGGTTATGACACAAAACATTTTGTATGTAAAATATTTTGCATCCTTAAAAATACTTTATGCAAAAAAAGCACCTTAATTTATTAATTAATTTTATTTACTCGTGGACCAATAAAAAGGAAGATATTATCATATGTTCAATTTATTTGATGATTCTATGAGTTTGTGCTAAGATGCTATGTTCAAATGGAAGAAGAATGCATTTAGGTTCACTGATGTGAGACAATGTGTAAATGAAATGAAGGCAGGCTTACATGGATGAATTGGGTTCTGGAGCTTCTGTTCTTGGTTGGTGAATTCTGCTGGCAAGGTTGTGCTACAGATATGGAAACCATTTAGCCCATGAAATTCCAGAAGAGCATACATTGAATTTTAACTTCATTTCAGTGGTAGCATCGTCTTCAAGCTTTGCGTTGATTCATGGTTGTTTGAAGACAGATAGGATGCTACTGGGTTGAACCTGGCTGCTGCTGTTTTGTTAGAGTTTTCTCTTTTGTATTTGCCTTGTCTTTTGTCGGTATTTTTTGGTGCTTTAAGTTTATACTGCATATAAAAAAAAAAATGTATGAACTATGTCGTACTCGGATATCGAAGCGACCTTAAAATTTTTACAAGGAAATAACATATTTTTGGCATCTTATTTTTTGATGGGGAATGGTCTTGTTTTAAGGAGTCGCCACCTAGTATTATGGTCACTAGAAACCTTAACTGGTCAACAGAGATCTTATGGTTCGGGACTGGTTACGCAAAAGAGAAGATATTATCACCCCTTAAACGTTCTGCCTGAGGCAGACTGCATTGCTAATTTTGTCTTAAATTGTTAAATGTTTATTAGTTTATGCTATGATAATTTGCTTATAATATTCTTAACTCTGACACCAGTGAATATTCAACTACGGATAATGTCAACTCTGGCGTTGGTAAATATTACGTAACTATAAAATAAATTTAGATCAATATTTTTTATTCCTAACTCTAACACTAGTGAATAAATAAATAAAATAAATTTATTTTATTACACATTCACATATTTTTTTATTTTTTTATGTAGCTAAATAAAAACAAAATACAATTAAATCAGTATTTTTATTCATGACTCTAGCATCAGTGAATAAACCAATAAAATAAATTTATTTTTATGCATGCACATATTTTTTATTTTTTCTAGCTAAATAAAATAAAATACAGTGAATAAAAATAATATAAATTTAAATCAATATTTTTATTTCTGACTCTAGCGTCAGTGAATAAATTAATAAATTTATATTATTTTTATTCATACACATATATTTTTTATTTTTTATTTATTTTTTATTTTTTTAAATTATGCTGGACCCAACCAGCCCGGCCCGGTCACTGGCCCAAGCCAGTGACAAGGCTGGGCTGAGCAACACGCGTGGGCTAACGCACGCGTGTTGTTACCATGTGCAAGTGAATTAAAATTCACTTGCACAGAGCCATTGTCACCTAAATGAACAAAATGCAAGAAAGAAAGGCTCGCTTACCTGTTCTGCTGGAGACCGAAGACGCTTGGAGTGCTGATGGATTCTCGCCTATTGCTTCCCTTTATCTTCCTCCTGTGCTCACTTTCTCTGCGTTTTCCTTTAACTTCTGAGATAATGAAGGAGCTAAGAAGATGATGCAGATGCCGACTTTCTGTGGAAGATAATTTCTGGGTCGTTCTTTTTTCTACAGGGATAAAGACAATGGCAGGGCCAATCCTTGTCTCTGCGTTGCTCCTCTGTCTTTCTTTCCTTCTCGTCTCTGTGTTTTTTGTTCTGTTTTTTTTTTGTTTTTTTTCTTTCCCCGTGATCTCTCTGTTTTTTGCTCTCCCTCCCTCTTGTTTTTCCCCTGTGTTTTATGTTCTCTGTGTCTACCCCGTTTTAGTCTTCCTCGTCCCCAGTCCCCTGCGTCTTCTGCCTTTTTTTTCTCCGCCTGTTCTGGGTCTCCTTTTCTCTCAGTTTCCCCAGTTTTTTTTCTTCAGTTTTTTCCCCCCTGCGCTCTCTCATCTTCTCTGGCTTTATAGCCAGAGAATGCCAAGCATTTGAAACAGCTTCCATCCTTTACTCCAGCAACGGCTCCTGAGGAGGAAGACGAAGAACGCGATTAACAAATTCTAAAAACGGCGCCGTTTGTGTGATGGGAATAGACATTTTCCATCTGGTCACTGAAGTATGAAATCATGTAATCAAGTCCCTGGGTAAATTGTAATTGGACCCCTGTATTTCCGTGCCTTTTACAAGTTAGTCCTTGGACTTTAATCTGCTGCACTTTTGCCTCCAATTAGCCCCAAACGTTGGTATTTCTTCAATTATGTCCCTGGTTTCATTAATTAAATTAATTCTAAGCCCAATTAAGTTTCAAAACTTATCAATTCTCCAATTAAACCCTTTATTTAATTAATTAAATTAATTTCAAGCTCAATTAAGTCTCAAAACTTCCAATCAAGTTGCCCTTAACCCAAATTTTAATATATTCTTTATTTTTTATTTGTTTTTCATCATTATTTTTATTTTATTTTTTTATTATCATTTTTCAATAAATAAAATAATAGTAATAATAATAAAAAAAATCAAAAATTGAGTTATGACAAACTATATCGCATGTATGGGATTGGCCCCTTCAAAATTTAAGGCTTTCACTTGGCTTATGGCTTTAGAGACGTTGACACCAGAAGCTTTTACTATCATCGAGGTATTGTTACCATGGCTGCAGAGCAGCCCTCTTTGCCATTTCTCTACTGTAACTGTTTAGCAAATGCTCCTTCATTGCCGTGAGGTTCGACTTCTTAATTTGGAATAGGGTAACGAGATGGTGAAGCTGCATATGCGTGAAGCCAAGCTTGGTGGAAAATTTAATTGAGAGTAGGGGTTTTAATGCTCTTGGCTCTATGCAAAAACATGTGTGGTTCTTGGTTTTTTACTGTTTTATAGTGGATTTGGTTAGCAATTATAGTCTTTCTAACAATACTATGCTTGAATGAGACGATTAATTAACATGGGCTTGTTATGTTGATGGACACTTTGTATACTCAGGTGAAGATCCGATCCGAATCAAAATGTGTATCAACCATGTTAGAATTAAACCTACTACTATTCGGAAAAAACCTCAAAAGCATTAAAGAGATGGAGGAGTCTTAAGGGACCATGAAGGGGTTTTTTTGCATCTTCTCGTCACCAACTGTTAGAAGAAAATATGTGTGGTAGAAGTTTATTTACAGCAATGCAATAATCAAATTAAAAAATATAAAAAAAAGTTTGAGAAGAAAACAATTTTATTGAGTATTTTTCTCTTATGTATTCCTCTTTACACTTATACTTTAAGCTTTTGATTATAAACTTTTTTATAGGTTTAAAGTTCTAGACAATCAAGAAATTAAACTAATAATATATATATATATATATATATATATATATATTCTAAACAGGAAAAATATTTCTGCGGAAAGTTTTCTATGCATCTTCTTGTCATCAACTGTTGGAAGAAAATTAATGTGGAAAGAGTTTATGAATAGAAATACAATAAGCAAAACTAAAACTAAAAAATAAAAAGAGGAAAGCAATTTTATTAAGTATTTTTTTTCTTGTGTAATTCTTTTTATATTTATACTTTAAACTTATAATTATAAGTCTATTTATACACCTAAAATTCTAGACAATTAAGAAGTTAAATTAATAAAAAAAAAAAACCATATTCTGATTATGTTTAACTATTCAAGAAATTATTTTGTTTTTTATACGATATCAAGTGTTTCTGTATATCAAACTATTTTCTTTCAATCTCAAATTTCATATTTCGATTGCATTATTTTTTGTTCATATATTCATCTATTTTCATTCAAAAAAAAGCAAGTGAATTCACACCCTCTATATTCATTGGTTTATTGCTAATCGAGAATGTTACAAATAAAGCAAACGTATTGGCAATTGTCTTTCATTGTATCTAATTTATGTATACGAAAATCAAATTCGGCACAATATTACAACTTGATTTTGAGATATCAATCTTTCATCCGAATGAATTTATTCACGAAACTAATTAATACTTTATTGGTAAGAATAAATCACCAATATGGAGTGGTGGAGCATGCGGTGTGACCACTCCAAATCATTTGACATCAGCCCAAATATCCTTTCCAAACAATCTGATTTTCCTTTTCACTTCGATTTTGATCCATGTTCCCGTAGCTCGGTTGTTCATGACTTCCTCGAGAATGTTCACATTATCATCCACTTGAAGATTCCTTTCCCGGACAAACTCTATCCACCCCACGGAAAGAAAACGTCCTACACTCTCATTTCCCTTGATGGAGCAAGAGAAGATCCATTCCTGACCATTACCATCGTGGACATGCATGTTCATCGAATGGCCTTCTTGGAAAGGTAATGGACCAAGAGTGCTGGCAGGAATAGACAAGCCATTCTCGATATCAGCCTTGGTTAGCAACTTTGAAAAGAGTGTTGTCATCGCTTGGCACAAAAAAAAAACAGATAAAGATGCTTAAGTAGAGGTCAGCTTTGAGAAATCTGTGCTTGTAGCTAAATATGAGATGCTGCTGGAGTTGCTCACTTCACTCTTCAACATGTTCTATATATAGGGAACATAGATGCAATCACGATTCTGCCATTAATGTGCTGTGAAAATGCAGTCACTTCTTCATGCAAAAGAACGTGGAAATTCCCAATCTCCTCGAAAGTCAGAGACTATTGGCTAATGCATCCAAACACTTATCCACCAGGCTGTTTCTGTTACGATTAAGCGCATGCAAGAATCCAAGTTTCTTTTCTGGGAAAATTCGAGGAATGCATTTTTGCTTGGATTGAATGCTTCTAAAGCATAAAAATTCGACGCGGTTCGTGTTTAAAGGACAAAGAAAGTGTCAAACTTGGTATAAAATATTAATGGGCGACAAAGTTGAGACACGTCAACACTAATTTAGACTTGGTCTTTCTTATACTTGTTCTTTACGTTGCAATAGACATGCAATTTCACATCATTTTTATTTTCCACAATAATGATGACCAAGTTTCCAGGTTTAATTAGATTATCTTCCTTATTTTACTTTAAATTTGATTTGGTTAGAATTAGTGCAAAAATTGGAGAGCAAAAGCTTAGTGATGGATTTTAAAGCGTAGATGAACGTTTATCTGAGTTCAAATTAATTACGTCTAGGCAATATTGTAAACATGTTTGAAAGGAAAAAAATATCTTCCTCAACTAATTTATTTATAATTAAAAAAATATATTTTCTTTAGTTTCAAAAAAAAACTTTGAATGATAACATGCACAGCATATCTTTTCACCATGAATAAAACCTCGACTATTATCCAAAAACAAACAAACAAAGAATATATATATATATATATATATGTCTTTTCACCAAATAGCTGGATTAAGTTGGTAATATTACTAAAACAGTAGTTTCTTTAAAAGTGGAAGGGGATTGATATACAAGTCTAAATGGATGAACTTGTTAAAAGACCATGTATATGTGTAATCGAATTATTTCTACATTTGTTTTTTAACAATTTCATATGGAAGGTGTCGAAGCTCATTGAGGAGAAAAAAAATTATGTATTATATACACACAAACATTTTTTATGGGATCCCAAAGGGAATTACTTATCAATTAGGTCTTGAAATATTCATTTGTTTCTCAATTAATGCATCTTTTTTCTAAATATGTGTTAATATTTTTAATATAATATGCATATGTTATGCCTTGAAACAGTACCATTTAAAAGAAAAGTAAGAAAAAAAAGTTAAGGAATGTGGAAATAAGGACCCAATTGAAAATATATGAATTGCTCGTGACCGAATTGATTAACTTTTTTCAGCCGAGTTTTAATTGTTATGGAATAATTCTAGGTTCCCCGAGAGAACATTACAAGTGATCCTAAATAGGATTTATCATGATCGTGTGACCTTGTGGATATGTGATTTGTTCATTTGCCCATTCTTCAAGTTCAAGTAGGTCAGCATTGAATCTATAATATTCTTATACCAAAATGACATGATCTCTTGCGGATAGAATTGAACTTATAATTAAAAATAGTTATTTGGTGAACTTTTTCTATAAACATGCTTATTGGTAGTTTATTTTAAATTTGATGATATAGCTAAAAAAAACAGATGATATCAACAAAAACCAAAACTGTAGATTGGAATTGTAATTTTTTTCTAAATTTTCAATTTGATCCCAAAACTTTTTTTTTACACAATCAAGCACTTTTAAGCCCAATTAATTAGCACCCAATTGCATTTTTTTTAAGAGATGATTGGATTGAAAGATAGAGGACCAAAGTGAAAAGGGTGAGTGAAATAAATGGCAACTTTGAATTTCATATAAAAAGTTTATTTTGATCCCTCATATCTTTCGGTTTATAGATGATCAGTCCGTTTAGTTTTTAGAACTTCAATTATGATACTAAAATTTATTTCTCTCTTTTTTTTTTATCTTTTTATGTGAGATGAGAGGAGGGGGACCACTGGATTCTAGCGAAGCGAAAGAAAATAGTCTTTGACAATGATTTTGGTCACAAATAATTAAAATTGGTGTCAATGGGTTCTATTTCATGAAGGAATTTTTACATAGGTGTTTCTTGTTCTTCTCCTCGTCCAAGGAGACAGATTTAACCTCAAAAATGATTTTGGGTTCAGGTATTTGAGTTATTTTTTAGGGTTTTTAGGTCATAGATAGGTTTATCAAGGTATTTATGGTATTTTCTAAGTGTTTTGAGTAAAAAATAACTTTAAATAGGTTTTAAACCAAAAACAATTGATACCCTGTTTTTCCAACAATATTTGGTTGATAGATTATGCACAAAGCATACGACATATTATCTGCTGTCGCAAATAGCGCATCATCTACTTTCATAAACGACACATTGTCTGCTATTTTATTTCAAAAAAAATGAGGCACACAACT
>Ga0325403_1004038_pt1 | contig 13565 bp, 6 predicted proteins | sample PopdelMetagenome_19_FD_205665 | JGI IMG/M metagenome (GOLD analysis project Ga0325403, IMG submission 205665) | Populus deltoides microbial communities from Bellville, Georgia, United States - Xylem-PdKOR-R4 | ecosystem: Host-associated > Plants > Phyllosphere > Stem > Wood/Secondary xylem...
CAACTAGGTCCTGAGCAGCGACACACAAAATCAAAGAGTTACAAGAAGGTCCCATATGTTAGTCCCTCAAGCACGCAGTCTGTTTGAATCACACACTAGATTAATGACACCAGTAAATTGTTTGTAAAGCTCAATAAGATACTTTTAATTCTTTTTTCTTTTTTTTGAGAATTTTAATTCACGCTTTACTGTAGCTGGTAAGAACACAATGAGCAAGAAACTATGTCCTGAACTCTGATCTGATCAAGTCAAGAACTCCTGAGCAATATCAGGGTAAAAAGAGTAACTTGCACGAATTCTAGATGACATGTAATCTTGGAGAAAAGAAAAAAGAGAACATGGAGCTTACCTGGACCAACAAGATCTTCAAACGATGATCTGACTTAATCAGAACTCAGAAGGAGTTAGAGAAGCAGTGATGAACGGAGAGAGAATGTGGCATGCACAGCTACGAAAAGAATTTAGTGTAGCGTAGAAGAAAAGGAATTTATTTGAGTCAGCCAAAGGTTTTTCATCGTCAACGGTTTATAGACAAATAAAAAACATGGCATGTGTTGTTGTGTCTGGTGGCTTTTCGTGGCCCAGAAGGCTTCTCAATTCTTGACAAAAAATATCAGTGTTGGCTGCAATTCGGACAAAACATAAGATCACAATCGCTATCTAGTACTGGATTGATGGTAATTTATAATTGTTTGTTTTTGTATTTTAAAAATATTTTAAGAAAAAATATTTTTTTTATTTTTTTTATTTTAAATCATTTTAATTTTAGTTTTTTCAAATTATTTTGACGTGAAAAATATTTTTTTAAAAAATAAAAACAAATATTATTTTGATATATTTTTAAGTAAAATACATTTTAAAAAAATAATTATTACCAAACTTCAAAATACCCCTTCAGTTTTTTTTGGTGGTTTTTCATGACAATTTAATTTTTTTTTTTCATTACAATGTTATTCATTTTTTATTAAATTTTCCAATCTCAAAAAATATAGATAAAATGAAAAATGCATTTTAAAAGGGTAATTAATTGCTAACTGTTGAACAAAATATGTCGAAGAACATAAACCAAAAACAGAAAACAAAACAATTGATCCATTGATCCATTCAATGCCATTTCCAATTCTAGTATCTTACCAAACTCTACTTGTACAAAATGCATTCATGATATCTAATTTCAGGCGCCTGCCTTTTTCAAATTCCGCCTGTGTTTTGTTAATATAACCATGGGCATAACAATTGATAACAACCAGAATTTTATGAGATGAAGCTCCCTCTGTATCACTGAGTGAAACATTATCAGAAAATTAATAAATAAAAAATATTAATATAATATTTTTATCGATAAATTACAATAAATTTTACCAACATAATATTCTCTTGCTATATTTATCGGTAAACACCGATGAAAATATTTTATTGGTATATACCAAGAAAATTATAATGGGAAAAGAAGAAATTAAAACAAAGTAAAAAAGTACAAAAACATGTCATTTATACCGACACAATTATCCATTTGTAAACTCTTTGATAAATTGTTCACTTTTCCCTGACACTATTCATTATGTCAACTAAAAAGAGTATTACTGATAGATTAATTTCGTCGGTATTTTCTAGAGAGCTCTGAAACTGTTCACTTCTCAATTGCATTGTTAATTACTATTCTTTACAGACAAAATCACCGATGGATTGAAAAATTGTCAGTGGCATTTAGGGGTTTCTAAAAATTTTCAATTAAATTGAAAATATAAATTAAATATTAGAAAAAGAATCACCGACGGATTGAAAAGTCGTCGGTGATATTTGGAAAGTTTGTGAATTTTTTTTATTAAATTAAAAATTTAAATTAAATATTATAGACAGAATCACCGAGAAAGGTCATTAGTGATATTTGGTGGTTTCTGAAATTTATTTATTAAATTAAAAATTTAAATTAAATATCAAACATGAAATCTCTGATTGAATAATTAAAAATATTAATATTTAATTATCAGTCGGTAAAACCATCGATAAAATGCTCCAATAAAAAGTCTAGAATCCCTCATTTTATAACAGATGCGCCTCCTCCTCCTCCTCTTCATCATCATCTTCTCTTCCTTTTATGTAAAAAACACCAACGTCCCTTTCTTTTTTTCTTTCTCTTCTCTTCTTCTCCACGCGTAGGTATATTGTAATATCCCACATTGGTGGGTGAGGAGTTGGTAGCGGCCTTATTAGTAGTGTTATTCAAATTAAGGATATGCAAATGAGTTCTAATTGGGTTTTAAAAGATTTACAAGCAAATTATAAGTTGATTGTTAGAATTCCTATGGATTCAATAGAAAATTTATATTTCATTCATATACATTACATGATCATCTATATTTCTTTTGTCAACATAATGATATGTTTACTAAGTTGTTAGTGTAATAGGTCCATCAAATGTTCAGGGAGATCATTAGTTTTTAGGACTCCACTTTGTTAAGCTTATGTAAATATTTAACTTAAGCATAATGGAATTAGCGTCATTGTGCAATATGTTTTTTTGTGTAAACCTTGATGTATATAAAAATCTTAGCTCAGTATATAGTAAATTAGTTATGTAAACTATGATATAATGAATGAACCAAAACTCCTTAGTTATCTTGTAATTAACCATTTTTAAATTTTTAAGAATACTTATTATGTTTTAAATTCTCTCTTTATATGTTACTATCCCTTTTTCTTTTAGATTTTATAATATGATTTGTCGGCAATGTTTTTATTAAACTTGTTCATAGGATATGTGTGTGTGTGTGTGGATTGTACGAGGTGTTGAATATTAATGATTGAAATAAGGTCTAGTTCGGAATTATGGGACCTTGTTATGATGGATTGAATGGGTAAATTGATAGTAGTCAATAACCTGGGATGTCCTATATACAAAGGAAACTCTACCAAAATTTTGGTAAAAATAAAAATTTACCCTCAAATTCAGAGCATATGTTGGGATCTTTTAGCGTTGATAAAATCAAACAGTCAGGATTGTTACAATAGAAGACTTAACATTTGAGGTGAAACTGGTAAATATACTCGATTGGGGTGAGAGGGAACTTCATAATACAAAAATCCCCATTGTTAGGATTCTATGGCGAAGCTCGCAAATCGAGGAAGAAACATAAAAGAGCGAATAGAAAATGAGGCGAAAATTTCCCACCTATTTATAGACTTAGGTCTATCACTCAAATATCAAGGATGAAATTTCTTATAAGGAGGGGAAAATGTAAACCCCAGTTGAAAATTAGGCAGACAAGCAATCTAAGTGCTTATAGAATAGATTTAACAGAAGTACCAAATAAGCATTTGAACAAACCAAATACAAAAAAATACAGAAATGTGAATAAAATATTATTGGGAGTGAGTTACTTGGAAGTAAAATTATTAATATGTAACTAAATGAAATTTGAATTCACCGGGTAAAAGTTTTATATAGACAAATGCCAAGATCTAGGAATTTTATCCTGATAACATGAAATTTACTATTTGGGATATAAAGGGAATTTGGTAAAAAGTTAGTGTGTGCGCGCACACGCGCTCAGGCAAAAAAAAAATGATAGAAAAAGAAAGAGGTGGAAACTACCATTTACATGTGAGAGAGATAGAATTGTAAAGGAAACATAAAATCTTAAGAGAAGATCTTGAGGGAACATTAACTAAGCTTAGTGAGCATTAATCTGAAATTATATATGACGATAAATGTTCCTTGAGAAAAAAAGAAAGAAGGAATAATGTGAGACCACGACCTTTTGAAGCAGAAGGAGTTTGATGCCACCATCCAAGAAAGTGCCAGGCGATGACTTTCTTGAATGGCACCACAAGTCTTCTGAAACCGGTGGCTTATTAAGAATTATTTGGCTATTTACCTAATACTATAATGCCATGATTTAAGGCCATTGGACTTTTTCCAACTTTAAAAAATAAAAAAAGTTATGATGGATTGAATAGGTAAATTAATAGTAGTCAATAACCTGGGATGTCCTATATACAAAGGAAACTCTGCCAAAATTTTGATAAAAATAAAAATTTACCCTCAAATTTAGAGCATATGTTGGGATCTTTTAGCGTTGATAAAATCAAACAGTCAGGATTGTTACAATAGAAGACTTAACATTTGAGGTTAAACTGGTAAATATACTCAATTGGGGTGAGAGGGAACTTCATAATACAGAAATCCCCATTGTTAGGATTTTATGGCGAAGCTTGCAAATCAAGGAAGAAACATAAAAGAGCGAATAGAAAATGAGGCGAAAATTTCCCACCTATTTATAGACTTAGGTCTATCACTCAAATATCAAGGATGAAATTTCTTATAAGGAGGGGAAAATGTAAACCCCAGTTGAAAATTAGGCATACAAGCAATCTAAATGTTTATAGAATAGATTTAACAGAAGTACCAAATAAGCATTTGAACAAACCAAATACAAAAAAAATACAGAAATGTGAATAAAATATTATTGGGAGTGAGTTACTTGGAAGTAAAATTATTAATATGTAACTAAATGAAATTTGAATTTACCGGGTAAAAGTTTTATATAGACAAATGCCATGATCTAGGAATTTTATCCTGAGAACATGAAATTTACTATTTGGGATATAGAGGGAATTTGGTAAAAAGTTAGTGTGTGTGCGCACGCGTGCTCAGGCAAAAAAAAAAAGAGAAAGAAAAAGAAAGAGGTGGAAACTACCATTTACATGTGAGAGAGATAGAATTGTAAAGGAAACATAAAATCTTAAGAGAAGATCTTGAGGGAACATTAACTAAGCTTAGTGAGCATTAATTGGAAGGAAGAAAAATCAAGTAAAGGTGAAATGAAAAGGAGAGGGGAAGTTCGGCCAAGATTAAAGAAGAGGAGGAGTTGGAAGATTGAAATGGGTAGTATTTAGAGTTTAATTACTTGCTTGGTAAGCACTTCTAAAGACTTTTGATCTAATTTTGATGGCTTAAAGTTCTTAATTGATTGAATTTTTTAAATTAGGGTTCTTGAATAAATTTGGGGGAAATAAAAATTTATTGTAATTTTTCATGGGGAATAATGTGAAAATTAGAGTAAAGTGATTAAATTATTGTAATTGAAGTAAAAATTTTGATAATTAAATAGAGCTAGTGGGCGACCAATTATGGGAGATTTAATTAATGAATAAGGTAGTGCTGGAACTATTTTTCTTGAATATCTCTTTGCAACTTCTTAAATTTCATGGAGCACTTGTAATTGAATTGTTGGTCCCTATTACTACCATGAAAATCGAAGAAGGAATAGATGCCTGAGGAATATAATTGATTTGCTGGTCCCATTAGATTTTGTATGTAATAGAGTCATGCGACGTTAAAAAATTCTTGAGTGATGTTAAATTGGTGGCTAAAATCCATGAATTCAATAGGACTGTTACAAAAGATGAGATATTTAAGACAATAACAATTCAAATAGTAATGGTTAAGGTCTAAAACAATAACAGTTTAGGTCTAAGACAATATATGACAGGTTGGACTGGGCTATAACATGTGTCTTCTCCTCTTTTCTTCTTTTCTCTTCTTGATTTTGTTTTAATTAACATACTTTATGAATTTATTTTTTCTTTTCTCTTCTCAACTTTATTTGTAATTACATTAATGTGAGATTTTTTTCTTCTTTTTTTGTGTTTTTTTTGCATTATATTTGTTTATTTTATTTTTAAATTTTTATGTTCTTAATAATTGTATGAATGTTGTTGTGGGATTTCTTTTCATATGAAATCAATTTTGTTGGATTTTAGTTGGATTTTTTTTTTATTTTGTAGTTCAATTTCAATTAAATTATTTTATTTATTGCTAGATTATGGGTTTTGAAATAGGTTTTCTAGGTTAGGTGGAAAATGTTTTTAGTTGATTTATTTATTTGTTGGTCTTGTTTATTTTTTGTGTTATTTATTTGTTGCAAATTTATTTGAGTTGATTTTCTTCTACTTTTTTCCAAGTAGCTCAGTTCCTCGGTATTATAAGGTGTTAATTTATATTAATTTAATTATTTTCGACTTCTATTAAATAGATTTTTTTTAAAATATATTTTTTTAAATAATTATTGACAGTATTACAGAAAAATTAAGTCAGAAATCAATATATTCTAGAGAGTTGGAAAAGAATTATTGCAAATGTCACTATGCCACTGTTTTATCACTAACAGAATTGCATACAGTATTTTTATTAGTTATATGGCAATATTCTCGAGGAAAATACCGATAGAATGAAGCGGATAAAAAACAATTTAGAGCACTTTTCCCATCAACAAATTCATCGGTAATTTTATTATAGACAAATAAAAAATTATTGACGAAAGTTTAATGGATGGAGCATTTTTGTATGTGAGCCTATCGGTAAATTTATTACTGACTTAATAAGAGTATAAATACCAACAGAATTTTCTGTTAGTAGTGAAAATAAATTTAATACATTTGTAATGGTTAAGAAATAAGGGAAATATTCACGGATCGTTTAGCAGCCCTTTGATCAAATCAAGAACCTCAAAATTTGAAGAAAAGCTCACTAGATCACACTAATTTTGGAGGAAGAAAATCTGAAATTATATATGACGATAAATGTTACTTGAGAAAAAAAGAAAGAAGGAATAATGTGAGACCACGACTTTTTGAAGCAGAAGGAGTTTGATGCCACCATCCAAGAAAGTGCCAGGCGATGACTTTCTTGAATGGCACCACAAGTCTTCTGAAACCGGTGGCTTATTAAGAATTATTTGGCTATTTACCTAGTACTATAATGCTATTATTTAAGGCCATTGGACTTTTTCCACCTTAAAAAAAAAAAAAGTTTTCAAATCATGGGAAATTAGCCAACTATTAATCATTTAATTAGTTAACTGGTGACCAGGAAAAACAGAATTAGGACTATTTACTGAAATTTAATAAACTTTGATCAACTTGAGGTCATTGCCATTTGTATTTTTGTTTATTTCATTCCCACCCGGCTTGCCCGCCTGCCTTCTACACAAACTGTGAGCAAAGTTGATTGATTTTATTGCATCTCACGCATTCCAAAATTAAACTTTACGATAAATTGCTTAAAAAAATATTTTAAATTTAAAAACTTATCTTATTGGGTGAGGTCAAGAATGATTTTTATATTATATGTCTTATTGGATGAGGACTGTCCCCATATCTCTCCCTCAACCAGCTATTATATGTCTTCAAAAATTAAAAAAAAATCATCATACTCAATTCAAGAAAATAATAACTAACAAAATAAAATGGTTGAACGAAGATACTACGAAGTGTTTAGCGCGGTTGTTGACAAACTGTTGCACCCCCTTTGGTGGTCTTCACTCGTCACGTGTCTCCTCAAACAACTCCATTGGGCAAGAGGTGTAGCCTGTAAGAAAAAAAATGTTGTAAGTTAAATATATTTATAAATAACAACAAATTAATTAATGATAGATTTCATTAAAATTAATCTTACCATCCACTTTGCATGTGTAGTGAACGGAACAGATCTGCCGGTATGCGTGGTCACCGAACCATGAATTTTTCAGTTCTGGTTGTCGGTACTAGACTGTGAGCATAGTGTGAACTGCTCAGACATCACGTGCTAGATATATTGTGACCATATATCCTCTGGGATGTATGACGACCTGAAATCCCTCCTAACCGTCAGGTCATTCTAGCCTTGTAAACCATTATCTCTAGTGTATTTTTTGGCTTTTTTCTACACTTTATACCAAAAATCACGCAACCTACTTCCATCAACGAATTTAATATGAGTTAATGACAATTAGATTTTAAAACATAATTTTTTAAAAATATATATCTTATTGCCTTTTATGTTACCTAGTTGCCGCGTAATTCTCTCACACCCTATCTCACTCGAATTTGTTCACAAATTATGTTATAAGTAAAAAAAAAACTAAAACCAAAATAAACTTACATTGGAAGGTCGTTCTTTCAATGTGCCTCGTACTTGTGGGTGAATTGACCCCGCTATGAAGGCACATCGCCTCTACACTATGAAACCGTGTTGAAAGAGGCAGCATCGCGAGTCGGTAAAGGTGCCTCTTCTTGATCAACACCAAAGGATAAGACATCCTCGCTACTAGAAGAATTAGTTGCAACTATATGCTCACGATGTGTTGTTGATTTCATTATATGCACCTACATAAATTGAACGAATAATTACATAATCAAATTTGATTATTTTAAAAAAAAATTCAGCAGCACCTCTCCTATACTGGAGACTACCCAAATTTTTCAAACCTGCAAATATTGACAATATATATGCCACAAATCAATTGATTTTATTTTATTCATACCAGAAATTTCATATTTTTTCAATTTCATCTCATTTTTAAAATGGTAATAAAATGTTTCTAACCGTAAAATAAATAAACAAAATCCTATATATAACCTAATATTTATACAAATTTAACAATTAAATAAAGAAAAAAAAATTAATTCTATATATTCAACTAACATCTATATAAATTCATCAATAACAATTAAAATTCATGGAAACAATCAAACACTTTATTATGCAATAATAGAGTAAAATTGAGATAAAAAAATTAAATTTAATCCTATATATTCAATTAACATTTTCAAGGAAACTTTAACAATAACAATTAAAATTCAACAAAATATTCAATTATTATAGCAATACAAACAATAAAATAGACAACAAATTAAACAAAAAAAACTATAAACTTTAGCAATGAAAAATGCTTACCTTAATTGTGTGTTTATTTCTAGACTTTATCTACTTACAATACCAAAAAAATATTTGTTAATAAAACAGAGAAAAGATGAAAAAAAAAATCATTAAGTATATTGAATCACAATACATACCTTTTAATTTATTGAAGATGAAGATACAACTATAAAGACAGATTACAATGAAAAAAACAAGATGTTTTGAAAAGAAAGAGAGGAAAAAAACAGATGAAATGAAAGAGAGAGAAAAATGAACTGAAGGGGCTTCTAGTGGGAGTTATACTGTAATTCTTCCAACGAACTATTAAGTAATATTATTTTTTATTATTCCATTAGTGAATTCACTTTAAAATTTTGAATAGTTAGGGCACATGTCAATTTTCTAGTATCCTAAACCGAGAGGTTTCATCATAGACTTAGCAGCATAAAAGTTCTCTTTCAGCTTATTCTCTTAAGGGAAAAATACTTCTCGCCCATTCGATAATTCTGTCATAACCGACCTCACTCAACCCACAATCTGACTTGATGGTGAATACCTATGCAACGACCGATAATTTACTATGATTTGTGCACCTATCCCATAATGGTTCATTAGAATCTTTCAACATATCAAAAAATCTAGTCACGTTTGCATTAGGTTCTTCTTCTACGATTAACATTGACTGACATTACCTTGATTCATTTTCATTGCATCCATAACTATATTCTTGTAAGGATTATTATTATCATTTACAACTTCATGCATGTTGCTAGCACTAAAAGTTGACCCAACCATCCTTTTTACCATGCTTTCATTACGATCAAATAGTTCTCTGTGTGCATCCCAACACAGGTAATCCTTCATGAACCCCTTGTGTAAAAGATGCATTGTTGTAACATCTAGATGCAGATACTTTTTATTTTTACACTTCCTGTATGGACACCAAATACTGCCTCCACTAAAATTTCTCGGAATACATGTTGCAAAATTAATAAAACCCTGAACCCCATTACAATAATCCATCCTCCACAATCCTTATGGTGAATTTCAATATATCCATGAACGATCATACATGACTTCTATCGAACCTCTATAAAATAATGATGACAACCTGTATTAATTAACTAAGTTAAGTAAATAAATTTGCAAAAATATTGGTTTAACTTGAGATTATCTAACAAACTAATTAAAACTTCTTTTAAATATTCATTATCAATTATCAACGTCTATACAAATTTATACATATAAATTTACGGAAATTACAACTCCGTAATAGCATTGATAAAAATTAAAACAGACCTGTTAAACAAGCTATTATTTATTTTATCACAACACATCTAATTGGGTAATTCAACATAAGTTTCAATAATTTATAAATAAATATAATTTTACAAAATCTAAAACAAACCATAATAAGTACAAAATTATACATTCATACTACAAGTTTGTTTGAGAAAAAACAATAAAACATGTACATACACTAACAAAATACATATACCAAAAAATATTAAATAATAATAAAATTGACATTTTAATGTTAGAATTAAAAAAAGATAGATTTACTTATAAAAAATGATAAAATCTACAATAAATCAAAAGACAGATGCTATGACTACAAAAGTTAAAGAAGGATGACTTGTGTTAAGAAGAGGGGGATAGTTTAAGGGGGGCGTTTGCAATTGGGGGGGTGGGGCAGTTTCTTTAAATGCAAGGGTGGGGGAAGAAGGAGAAATATGGGGGTGGGGGGGGTCAACGTGGTGATATATTAACTTTTACCGATATCATCACCGATGAGAATATTTCATCGGCGGTGATTCCATCGATGATTTTTCCGGTGAAGGGGTCATGTCACTATACAGAGATCCCGGTTTGAATCCCCTAGTAATTCCATCGATAAAATTACCATCAAAAGCTTCCACGCCATCGACCTGTTTTTTTTTTCAAAATTCTAAATATTTCATCTATACTAAGTATCGAGGGATTTACATCAGTCGGTAAATATTCCATAAATTACTAACAGAAAAATTCTGTCAGTAATTCCATTGGTTTTAGATGAATTTCTAGTAGTGATAGCAGGTGTGCCAGTTATTGTTGGCTTCCTTTTGTATCTCCAAAAGCATTCAATCACTGTTTTTAAACTCAGTCCGGTAGACGACCTGGCCCAAGGCCCGGGTCAACCCCATTTTTTTTACAAATAAAAGCGACGTCATTCTAGTAAAAAAAAAAAGTCAACGGGTTGCAACTAGACCGGATTTTTAACTATGCATTCAATAACGCCATTCCACTGATTCTCACTATTTATTTGATATGCTTAGACTTTGATTTTTTTAAGACACGGTATGGAAAGAGAGATTGGTGATAAGGGAGAATTTCATGATTCTCCATAATATACGCTGTAATCTCTTCTATTACTGTAATATTGCTAATGTATAGTTGTAGGATAATTACGCTATTAATTGTATCCTCATCTTTCCTATTATATAGGATTGTATAACTGTTGTTAGGTTAATATATAATGAATAATTATTGCATGATTTGTGTTTAATTTTTTCCATTTATTTTGATTGTTATTCTAGAGTTTTTTTTTAATTTATTGTTTTGTTGTATTGGCATAATTATTGAATAATTTGTTGAATTGTAATTCTTAATGTTGAATTTACCTTAGAATTAGTAATTGAATATGTTGGAATAATTAGTATAGATTGGGTAAATTGACTATTGTTAATATGTGCAGGTTTGTGGATTTGGGTAGTATCCGGTATAGGGGAGGTGTTGTCGAATTATTTTTTTTACATTTGAATTTAATTATATAATTATTTGTATAAAATTGTGTAGATGCGTAGAACGAAAACCAGAGCTGGTCGCTCACGTATGGTCGCAGCTAGTTCGTCTAGCAGCGAGGATGATATTTCCTTAGGTGCCTCTACCTACACCACATGCACCGTCAACCGATGCTGCCTCTTCCAGCAGTACTTCATAGCGCAGAGGCGGCGTGCCTTCACAGCGAAATCAATTTACCCGCAAGTACGAGGCACAGTGGAAGGACGACCTTTCAATGTAAGTTTGTTAAGGTTTTAGTTTTTTTTTAAATTACAACATAATTTATGAAGTAATCACTATTGAATTTATTTCATTTATTTTCAGGTTTACAAACATTGAAGCCGCCTGAGTAATATCATCGGCGTTTAAATCGTCAATGAAGATTCCATTGTTTTAATGAAGTCAGATATCCAAGCATCCTGAATGGATGCCTCAAATCAATGCATGGTTTAACAGGTTTGAGGTTGGTATTAATTTATAATTTTCAACTTATTAATATAATTGTAAATAAATTATTATTTTTATTTAAACTTGTTTATTTATACACAGCACAAATTCTGCTAGGATAGTGAGCATAACACTGTTGTGAGGAGAGTGTGGGAAAATCACGCGGCAACTAGGTAAGATCGAAAACAATACAAGATTTTTTTAGACAAAAATTTATGTTTCGAAATGTAATTTTTGGTTGCGTGAAGTAGGTTGCGTGATTTTTGGTATGAAGCACAAAAAAAAGCAAAAAAAACCATGAGGGATAAGGGTTTCCAAGGCTGGAACAATGTTGCGGTTTGGAGGGATTTCAAACCGATATACATCCCGGAAGATATATGGCCGCACTATCTTGAGCACGTGACGTCTGAGCGGTTCACACGACGCTCACAGTCCGGTGCTGGCAACCGGAATCGGCCAATTCATGGCGGGGTGACAACGCACACTGGCGGCTCCGTTCCGTTTGCTGCACATGCGAAACGGATGGTAAGATTAATTTAAATGAAATATATCGTTAAATTCAGTTGTTGTTAATATATCTTTTTTCATTATAGGCTGCGTCTCTTGGACGTGAGCCGAGCCCGATGGAGCTGTTTATGGAGACGCACGTGCGGAGTCAAGACCGCCAGAAGAGGGCGCAACAGTTCGTTGATAACCGTGCTCAGCATTTCGTGGTATGTTTGCTCAACCATTTTATTTTGTAAGTTATTATGTTTATTGTATTGAATATAATGATTACTTTTTTATTTTCAGGAGACGTATAATAATCGGTTGAGGGAGACATACGGGGACGATACTTTGACCCATCCGGAATTCGATCCGGATTTGTGGATGGAGGTTGGCTCGTCAGGTAGACCCGATAAAAATCAGGTTTACGAGCTCTCCAACACTACGGCCGACAACTTGCGGTCGACCCGTAGTGTTTCAACCGTTGGGAGCTCCCAATCAATATCGAGCTCCCAGTCTAAGGAGTTCGTGGCCTTGCAGCAACAAACTGCTCAGCTCACCGAGAAATACGATAACCTAAAAGTGAAGTACGCACAACTCAAAACGTCTCATGCATAACAAAGAGCGGAGTCTGAGCAACTCAAAGCGTCTCAAACACAACAAAAAATGGAGTATAAAGTGGCTCATGAACAACAAAAAACGGCCTATGAACAGCTTCGCGAAATGATTATGAACATGTCAAATAGTGGAACATGTGCGCCTAATCTTTTTTGGCCGTATAACCACCAGCCTCCTCCAGGATCTCCTCCTCCTCCTCCTCCTCCTCCTCCTCCACCTTTATATTAATTTGTAATCAACATTATTTACATTTAAAACTTCATTTAATAATTTTCTTGAAACATATTCAATTTGTAATGAATATTATTTAACTTTGTTTTTTTTTATGTTTAATATAAATTTTATTTGCATAATTGGTTTGTATAACAATTAATTTATATAGTTTTATATTATATATCCTAAATAATTTTTTAAAAACAAATTAAGAAAAAAACTATTACCAAGGATTTTACCGACGGATGAATTCGGTCGGTATTTTAAACACTCACTAATGCAATCATATTATTCAATA